>Ga0256407_10001808_pt1 | contig 43275 bp, 36 predicted proteins | sample RumenRJG_04DNA_FD_193489 | JGI IMG/M metagenome (GOLD analysis project Ga0256407, IMG submission 193489) | Bovine rumen microbial communities from Lethbridge, Alberta, Canada - RJG_04 | ecosystem: Host-associated > Mammals > Digestive system > Stomach > Rumen | place: Canada: Alberta... | reverse complement strand
TTGATTATACTGCACCTAATGCTGTTGTTACAGCAAATACGTCTAAAAAGAAATCTCAATATCTTGGTGTATCAGATCTTAATAGATCTTTATATGCTAATAAAAATGCTTGGAATAAATCATCAGCCAATTTCCACACATTAGATACAGACATGTCTTCACTATATGCGTGGGATAAAGAACAAGCTGCGATGAAGAAAGATCCAAGTGCTGGAAGAAATAAGAATCTTGCTAACAACGGCTCATCTTCATCTGGTTCTAGTGGTTCATCATATAGTGGTAGCACCAGTGGTTCATCTGGATATAGTGGAACTGGTGGTATATCACCAGAAATTGCATCAGGCATATTAGAATATCTTAAGATAATTGCAGAGAATACTAGTAATAATGCTAGTATTAAGACTATAGTAGAAATACTTACATCACTTACAAAAATAATAGGGGCTACAAATCAAGTTTCTGTACAAGAACAAGCTAATGTAACACAATCAAATGCAGAAGATGATGCCAGAAGAGAAAAAATTCAATCAGAGTTAAGTACTGTTATGGCACAATTAAGGCAAATAGCACAGTCAGCATAATTAATAGGGGTAGGGAATTTTCCCTACCCCTACATATTATTAATAGATATATTTACTTAGGAGGTAAATATGGCAATAGTAGAACAAATAAAGAAAGTTTCAAGAGGTGTAGCCGAAGCTGCAACTGTAAATGTTAGATTAAGAGAAGATGGAAGCATTGAAGTGACTAATGCTAAGCAAATCCAATCTGTAAATAATTCTGCAATTGGACCAGGAACGTCTGCTACAGAGCAAAATAAAACGGAAATATATAATTCTGACGGTACTGTAAAAACATATATAGACGGTGTTGAGGAAAATGTAAGTGTAGATACAGATCCAAATAGTATTGAAATAGATGGAGAGTCATACACAGAAATAGAAGAAGATGAAGAATTCAAAGAGATATATTCTACATCTAAAAAACTATCACCTTCTAAAATAGACTCTATTGTATCTACAGTATCTCATGGTATATTTGGTATGCCATATCAATTTTCAAAAGAAGTTGATATAAGAATTACAGGAGATAGAGAAGAAGATTTTGGAAGAATGTATTTTTCTAAAATTATATCAGTTATGCCTGTTATGTTTATTACACCAGGAGAACCGTTTTTTATATCAGATAATAAATTTATGAATGATAGACGTAGAGAAGTGTTACAATTATATGACGATAATTCAGATCTTACAGTAGATGATGTTGTGAATGGTAAAACCAGCTTGCCATTTTATACATTTAAAAGTACTTTTAAAGAATACGTTAAATATGTTAACCCAATGATTCAAGCATTAGCTTTATTTATGGGAATGCAAGATGAAGAATATTATGATGGTAAAGGTAATACACATAAATTATGGGAATTTGATTTATATGATATATTAAATAAAGATTTTGCAAAATTATTTAATGCTAATACATCCTTAGCACTATATCTAGATGCAGAAAACTCTGTATCAGAGTCCTTTTCTAATAATACAACAGAATCCATGTTATCTCAAAAAGTTAATTCATTATCAGATACAGCAAAAGAATTATCTTTCTTGATGGGCTCTGCTGGTGTTGGTAATTTATATGATACATTAAACAAAGCTGTTAGTGATACTACAGCAAGTATGGGACAGGCTTTGGGTGAGTTACCTATTGCTGGTGGAGTTATTAGAAGAATTACAAGTTCATTAGCAACAGTTGTTACTGGCGGAAAAATTATTTTCCCAGAAATTTGGAGTAGTTCAGATTTTTCTAGATCATATAGTATAAATATTAAATTAAGATCCCCAGATAATGATCCAATGTCTATTCTATTCAATATATATATTCCATGTTGTTGTTTAGCTGCATTGGCATTACCAAGGCAGATTAAAAATAAAGCAAATGATTATAGTTCCCCATTCCTGGTAAGAGCAACATATAAGTCTATATTTAACTGTCAATTGGGTATAGTTACTTCTCTTAGTTTCACTAAAGGTGGAGAAGACAAATGGAATGCAATGGGACTACCTACTCAGGTAGATGTATCTATGGAAATAAAAGATTTATATTCTACTATGTTTATGTCTAAAAATGATAGCGATAAACATTGGTCTGGATTAACATCTAATGTTGGAGAATTGGATTATTTATCATTAATGGCTGGATTAGATATGAATAAGAGTTGGTACACAAAAAATTTACAATTAAAACTTAGTCTTGCGGCTGGAGAGATTAAGAATCTTCCATCTATGGTATGGAATGGATTTTTAGAGGGAATGAATAGAAAAGCATCTGGTTTCTTATCAAAAGCACTTGGCGCAGATGTGAGATTTGTTTCATAATAAATATTTAATATTTCCTTAACACCTTCATAATACTGGGGGTGATTATTATTAGTAAAACAAGGAAGCAAAAATTAAAAGAATATGATAAAAAATATAATGATATTCCAAAAGATTATTGTGAAAGAATATCATGGATGATAGATAATTATCATTTAACAAAAACAAAAATGGATGAAATAATTTTTAAAAGAAATATGATGGAACAAAATCTCTATTATAATTCTTTTAAAATTATTTTATATGAAGATCCAGAAGGTGCTAAGAGACCTAGATTTAGATTAATAAATAGAAATAATTATATGCAAATGGCTATAGCTAATCCATCATTTATACAAGTATATTCACCTAATGCAGCCTCTGATAATAAATATATGCATAGATTAGTAGATGATGAATTAGTACAATTAACTAGATATATACAAACGCCATGTACAGTAGAATTAGATGCATATATTAAAACACCGTCATATTTTAATTCTATAGATATATTTCTCGCAGAAATTGGATTACATAGGCCAATATCTAAACCAGACTGGGATAACATAGGAAAGAAGTATTCTGATATGTTAAATTCTAATATTTGGTTAGATGATGCTCTTGTAATATCTGGTTCTGTAAATAAATTTTATTCTATATTACCAAGAATTGAAATAATTATTAACTATTTGAATTATGCAACTAGTATAATGCAATACAATTCTATAGTGAATAATAAGCATTACAACGAGGAATATCCTATAGAATATTTAAATAAATATGGTGGAAGGAGTTTTAATTATGACGCTACTACAGAGTGATAAGCAACTATATGTATCTGATTATGATTATATGACTCAATGTGTAGAAACATTGAGATCAGAAATATATGGGTTTGATTTTTATAAAGATTTTTTTAATATATTAGATAATCAAATTCCTTTATTTAATTATAAATATGATCAATATACATTATACGTTACAATAGATCAGAATAGATGTAGAATGCTCGATGGGTTTAACCATAACAAAGTATTTTATTCTAGATATATAGATTCTGCATATGATGCTATAATAAAAAAGTATGCTAAAAGTAATATAAAAGTAGGAGATATATTAAATACTTTAAACACAAAAAGAATTCCTACTTATAAATTAATTAGTTATACTCCAATTCTATCTAATCAGATTGTAATATATTTTTAAATATAAATCCCCAGTAGGCATTGCCTACTGGGGTTTTCATTAACAAATAGAATCAAGAGTCTGTTGAATATACTCTTCATCAATAACTTCAATCTTAAGTGTATTCACCATCTCAAGCATACCATACATGCAACGAGCAGTCTCAACAACAGCATCGATATCTAATCTTCCATTAGAAAGACTATAAGATTCTCTAAGAGCAGGATTCTTTAAAGCTGCTTCAGATATCCTCTGAACCATATTTCCAAATGTACTCTTGGGTCTAGCATTAATCTTTCTAATCTTTTCTTGAGCCATTTCTACATACATCTTTTGTTTATCTGTAAGATTTTCATTATTATAGAAATAAGACTCTTTCTTGATAGCTTTCTTAGCACTATCGACAATATCTCCAGCTTTTTCCTTAACTTTTCCAGGAGTTTCTGCTACGTTTTCAGCTGTATCCTTAACAGCCTTGCCAGCTTTATCAAGTTTCTTACCAGTACCACTAACTGCTTTCTTTACATTCTTAGCAGCTCCATTAGCAGCATTCTTTATATTCTTTCCAGCATTCTTGATATTGTTCTTTGCATCATCAAGCATTCCTTCAAGAACAAAATCATCTAAATCTCCAAATAAGAAAGATTCAGCTTCAATAGTAGCAGTATCTTCTTCATCTTCTGGTGTATTCTGCATCGGAGCTTCTTCTGCATTAGAATCATTCATCTCTGTTGTAGTATCTTCTGTAGTTGTATCTTCTCCTTCTCCATTTGTTTCATCATTTGGAACCTCATCTGTAGAATCATCAAATGTTTCAGGCTTAACTGCTCCTACTCTAGCTGCAGTATCATCAATGATTTGTTTAATTTCGGCTTTGTCTCTTTCTGCTCTATTGACAAATTCTTCTTCAGCATTTGCAACTCTCATTTGAATAAATGCAGCTGCGTCTTCTGGTGTTTCTGAAGCATCGTCTAATTCTTCAAAGAACTCATCTAAATGCTTTGGATCTATTGTTCTTGCTGTATTTTCATCTTCTCCTTCTTTTTCTTTTTCCTTCGCTTCTTCTGTGATGATCTTTGTATACTTATTAATTGTTGACTTCATATGCTCCAAGAATGCTGTGTTTCCCCAATTAAGAATAATATCCTCAGCACCCTTATCTTTAATATAATTTTTCAATAGAGATTCACATATGTTTATCTCTCTATTAGAAGGATTCTTAAGCGAACCTACATAGATTCGCTTAAGAGACTCGGTTAAAAGAAATTCTTTAACATCGGATTTAAAGTTAAGAAAAGATTCTTGCTTAACTTTTCTAGCATTTAATGCAGCATATCTTTGCTCACGTAATGCATCTTTAGCATCTTCTTCTTTCTGAATAGCTTGTTCAGCAAGAATACGACGCTCATTTTCTTCTTTATCTAGTGCAAGTAAATCCTTATACAGATTCATATTGATAAGTCCTCCTTATTGAGACTAATTTATCTTTATGTTTCGATTATTCGTCTAAATAGATCTGAATATCTGGAACCATTGTTTCTGGGTCTTTACCATCTGATACAGAGTTTATACATATAAACTCTGGTGCCGTATGGATTGGGATTAATGAATCATCTAATTTATGCAAATGCTGTACAGATGGTCCATATTCATTAATTCCTATAAACTCAAAATATGCCAAAGATTCTGAATAGTCATTAGTAATCTGTGTAATTAGATTAGGAATATGAATAGTACCCAATTCATCTAAATCTTCCATATAATCTTTAATATCTTTTATAATCTGCTCTACAATATATGTATCAGATGCTATTAATAATTTACATCTAAATTTCATTGTAATATTTACTCTATCAATAAATACCTTATCATCATCAAGATAGAAGTTTTCGTTAACATCTTTAACCACATAGAATATATGTCCAGGACCATATGTATTAAAGAATTTAAAATCTATTCCATATGAATTCTCACATTTTTCACAAGCATCGTCAATATATAATTTTCTATTATTTAATGCTCGCATTGCTTCTGTGGCTAAATATTCATCTCTATAATAATAATCATAACCAAATACTGGAACACCTTTTATTGTATATCCTTCTACATTTAATACTTCATTATCATTATCATCTATTGTTGTAGTTCCATATGGAATAACTCTTGATCCCATTATTTCTGAATAGTTATAATAGAAATCTACTCCATTAACCACAGTATAGATATTGGTTACATTCCATCCATCTAATCCAGGTACATATTGATCTAAATCATATCTAGTATAATCTCCTGAAATATTTGGCACATTGGATAATGCATATATCTTTACGGCTGTATTTCTATTAAAGAATCCATAATCTTCTGCAGATTGATTCATTATTCCTACATTCTTAATTTTAATATTATTAGACTCATCTAATTTATCCTCAGCAATTAAGTCTGTTGAGAAATAGTATGTAAAAATAGAACTATCTATATCTACAGGTGATCCAAAATCTTTATATCTATATGGAGTTCCATCTTTAAAGAATATAGCTATTAACTTAACCCCAGTTTCTTCTAAATTAATATTTGATCCGTCTTTGGATATTAAACCCATATCTTTTAATAAAGACTGTGTTACATCGGTAGACATTCTATACACATATTCATCTTCACCATTTATATTTACTGTATTCATATCTCTAACCCAACTTACATTTGTCATAATAAATTGAATAGGAGAATCTAAATTAATGGTATCATAATGAACAAATGGATTTATATTTACACTCATCATATAAAATGCTGAGTACATTCTATATTTATTTATTACGATAAAATAGGGATTTGTATATAAGAATCCAGCATCTAATGTTTTATCTGTAATTACTGGATTGGACGATGTATAAGTACGTTCTCTATCACCAGTTACTTCTATTACAGTTTTATAGTCTGTAGAACCTGCTAATGTATTGTAGTATGTTAGGCCTCTACTCATTTCTACATTAACATGGGCTTCAACATCTGATGATATTGGTAGATATTGAATAGTATAAGTTAATTCAGTATCAGGGTCTAATGTTGTTGGGTTAGATCTAATAGAGAATAATATTCCATAGAAAGTAGATGAATCTGCCATTGTATTGGAACCACTGGTAATATTTAAAGTATTTTCCATGGTTAATGCAACCCCAGTATTTACATCTGCTTCTAATAATAAAGTATACTTTTTTCCAACTTGCACATCTGCTTGTGGAATAGTATATGTAAGAGTAGTTAAAGATATATTTGGGGTTATTTCTGTTGTTTCATTTTCATTTAATCCAACATAATATCTCGATGTATTATCTACATAACTAAATGCTCGATTTAATTTATATACAATAGTAATATCATTTTGTGTTAATGGTGTATATTCTATTTTAAATCTGACTCTATCACCACATGATACCATATCACCATCTAATACTGGTATTACATCTTTATATTTATAATATACCAACTCTCCAGTTTCTTCATCTGTATAAGACCCAGTTTTCGTTGTATCTGGAACATAGTATTGTCCAGATGATGAAATCTTTGGAGTTTCTATATAAATAGACGACTTATTGTTTACCAATGCTCTAATATTAGCTTTTCCATATGATATATCATCTACTTTAACTTTAAATGTAATTGTTACGGCAGATCCTTTTGTAACATATGGAACCAAGAAATCTAGATTAGAATTTACTAATGGGGAGGTTACTAATTCTCCAGTAAATCCATCTGGACCTAATTTAATACATTGCCCAGATCTTAATACATATCTTGGAGATGATGATGTTAATGTAGAACTATCTATCAATTGATCTATTGGAATATTTAAATCAATTGTATTAGATGGAATTACATTATTATTAGAATCTTTTAATACAAGATATGCATAATATACTCTTTCTTTTTGGTTATCTATCTTCTTTTGAATAACTATTCTTCCATCTGTAGTGTTAATCATATCAAAATAGTTATTCAGATCGGATATTGTGGTTAAAGATCCTCGTGCAAGTAATTCTTTTGGAATAAGAGACTGTAATTCTTTTTTAGACTTTCTATCTCTACCGTTCAAAGATTCAGATGATGGTGTTATAAGTATAGATATATTTTTATATCCGTATATAGAAGATTCTAAATTAGTTTCTATATTTGTATTATATGAAAAATTACCTGCAGCACCTTTGGTAGTTTTAATCTGAACTTCTATTTCAGAGTTTAGTCCAGGCATATATGAGTTTCTATCAAATCTAACTCTAATAATATTTGTATCTATATATTGATACCAACAATAATAGTTTACTCCATTTGGAATATTAGATCCTTCAAATACAGGAGTTAGGTATATATCATCATCAGATTCAGAAATATGGACTTCAAAATATGCTAATTGTTCAGATGGGTCAAATGTGAATGTAATAGTTTTATTGTCAATTACATTAGATGTAACTAGTTTGGTATATTCTACATTATGAATTACTTGAGACAAAATTACGTTGATAAATATATATGTTTCTCCATTTTCAATAACAACCGCTGGAGCACTAATATAAGGACTAGTTATTTCTGATGAAGGGTTATTACGTGTTACATCATACTGTGCAGTATATACTGTTTCATTGTTACTAATTTTTATTTTTCTTAAAATAATATCATATTCCAAGTGAAATTCAAACTCTCCTACATATATAGGACATTCCCTATCAATATAAAATTTATTTGTAGAATCAAATAAATCTTTTATATCAGAGTATCTGATTCCTAATACAGCATTCATCTTTGCAGGAATAGCATTAATGTTTTCTATATTAGCCATTATAGCATGTGTAATAATATTTCTCTCTAATCTCGCTCTAGATGGAAAAGATTCATTACACAATTCTCCTGTCATTATAACCTGACTTTGAAGTCTTTTTGATTCAATTGCTCCAATATATCCAAATGTGCCTATTGCTAATGTAGATTCTGATTCTTCTGGAATATAATTCTTTTTTACATCATCTACCAATTTGGCCACATTATATATATCAGAATTGAGTATTTTCTTTGCCATGTTGGTATCTCTCCCTCTATTTATTTACACATACCATAGTAATTTATATTTTGGCCTTCCTCCATGCCCTCTTTCTGGCTTAGATTTTACTATATGGGCTTTTTTGGCCAATTGGCCAATATCTACACCAGATTCATATGATAATGATTTATTACCAGCACTATCTTTATTTTCTATACCAGATATAGAATTTGAATATGTCCTTAATAATCTACTACCTGTTACATCACCCATTAATGAATTAAAATTAGTTAATATAGATCTAGTCATATCTTCTACAAATGCAGCTTTAAAACTAACAGAGAATGATAACCCATCAAATGAAGGATCATTAAAAGAATCTCTTGGATACGATGTTGGATATACTCCCCAAAAATATGCCCAGTATATTAACGTTTCCATATCTTCTGATACAATGAATTTATATATTCCCATTGTATTATGAAGCACTTTATTCTTTGTATAATGAGATGCCATTGGTTTAGAGCCATTCCAAGGATGTGGTGGTCTTACAATACCATACTTCTTAGCATTTTGATATTCTTGATATGCTTTAAAGAAATGAAATACTTCTAATTCCTTAGAATCTACAAATTCTAAATCAAACGAATGATTTTCATTTGAAGATTCAGAGTTTCCCATGTATTCAATTGAAGTCCCATACACTGTAGATGGACCATCAATTGAAGAAACATCAACACCAGGCATACTTAAACTACTATTTACCGTAAAACTTAAGAGACGAGAAAATGGATCTTTAGATCCATTCCCAGGAGCGGATAATTGTAATTCTCTAACTACATCTGGATATAATTCTACCAAATCCATAAAATAATCTTTATCCTCTAATTCAGGATTAATCTCCATTCCTGTAGTCTGAGTGGTATTACCAGTAGTTATTTTTGCTATATGAAGATCTGGTTTAACAAAGAATAAATATTCTCTACAATCATTTAATCTATCATGTCCATCTAGCATTCTGCCGAATCTAGAAAAAGACTCATATTTTAGTTTTCTTATATCCGAATTAGGATATAAGCCTTTACCTTTTATAATATTACTTACTGCGTTTCCTTGAACTATATAATTTGGTAATTGCATATATCCTCCTTATTAGCATTAATTACTTTGATGTTTTTCCTATATATTAATATGGGATATATTCTAAATAAAATAAATTATAATTAGGTATTATATACTTGATAGAATAATAAAGAGACACATTCACATTCGATATGCTTTTGGTTACCACCAATCTGATCTTCCTTTAAGATTCTATCCGTCTAGACACAGACGTTAAAAGAAAACGGAATTAAAAATTTCATACCGTAGATGCTGAATAGGGTATATATTCTATTTATTTGGGTCGGATCTTAATGAATAGATATATATACCCTATTTTAGCATCAATAAAATTTATTTTTTGTATTCTATCGAAATCAGGTATAATTTTATTTTTTAACATTAATGTAATTGTATGCCTCGTAAGAGGCTTAATGTCTGTAAAGGAGGTATACTAGATACAATGATTCTAAAAGAATTTGGTATCGGAGATATCGCTAGTATCGCTGCTGGTGAAGATATTGGTAGTTTAGTAGATAATGTATTTACAGCCAAAGAAAAAGTATTTAAATCTAGAAATAAAGTAGATGGATATAGATATACATCCATAGCTAAAGCTGCGTCTAATTTAATAGCTACCTTTCCAGTGCTTTGTAGTACCAATGTATCTAAAGATACAGCATCTTTGATTACGAAGATGGTTGAGAGAAAGGCTTGTGTATTTCTTCAATTATTTTTATCTGCCATTAATAAAACTAATAAAGGAAATGCAGTAGAATTCTTAAGACAGGTTCATCAAAATTTAGATACATCATCTATGAATCTGGATGATTTTATAGATTATATGGACGCTTATGGTGAATCTGGTCAGATTAGACTATCTAGAGAAGAAGCTGCAGAATTAGTAGATGTAATGAAAAGGCAAAATGCTACTTTCTATGACTCAAGTTTCAATGTTTTACCATTAAATACATTTAAAATTACTGAATCTATGGATAATTTTACTGTATCGGTGGATAAAAGCAAAGTAGCATTATACGAAGCTAAAAAAGATAAAGAATGGAAGAAACCAAAAAATAACGGATATTATAACGATCATAATTTTAATTCTCCATTAGATAGTCAAAATAACAACGATAATAGTTTTAATCCTACTAATAGTAATAATAGTACTAGCAATAGTAATAATACTAGTAATAGTAATAATACAAGTTTTAGTTATGCATATAGTCCAAAATTTGATAATAAGCCAAAACAAGTAAACAATACTGCAACGCTCCTTAAAGACCAAGATGTTAAAAAGATGAACGAAGCCGTTCCTTCTCTTCTTGTTGTAAATTATACATACATGGGAAAAGATAATGTTACCGTTCAATCATCTTTCATAATTGGTGTTAAAGCTAAGCTTATTCCTACTAATTATAGAGAAATAATTAATAAAATGAAAAAGTCCAATAAACCTGGTGGTGGATTTGGAACATTAATGAAATTAACTACAGGTGAATTAAAATTCTTTAAAGATTTCTTATTTGCAGTAGATCAAAATAGAGATGCGATTCTTCAATCTAGGCAAAAAGGTTCTAGAGAGCAAATATGGAAAACTCTTGAAAACAGAGCCGCTCAATCAAAATGGCAATTAAGAAAATATGGTACATCAGATAATACAGCTACAGCAATAACTACTGTTGTAATTACTGCAGAGGATGCAGATCAATTCTTTAAAGAAACAAATACTCATATTACTAATCCTAAGGAAGCACAAAAGTTTATTGAAGCTTATAATCTACTTGGATTGGTTATTGTGGACGATGTAGAAGAATCTGCATTGGTTATGTTTGACGATGGTGATGCGTATTTTGAGAAGTTAGCATATACCATGTTAGAAAGAGAATCTACTGATAAAGAGTATAAAAAGATTATTAACTTGATGGCAAGATCAAGGTATTAATATTTAAGGAGGAAAGATTGATGGTAACATATCTAGATATTGTAACAGAAATGTATGATCTTTCTGATCCATATACTCTTAACTCTGTAGTGTGTTGTAATGAAGGTCAGAAAGATAAAGTGTTAGAACATCTAGCACTTAATCTATATAATGATATTGTAAATAACGTAACAGAGATTAATTTTGGATCAATACCTAACTCAAAGGGTGATATTACTAAGGTTGAGAATTATGAACAATTAGTTGAATGTGTAAAGAACATGTCTAAACTAATTTCTGCATATGGTCAATCTACATATCAGATAGATGTTGTAAATACAGCTATGAACAACATCCAAAAGAGAACTGATAAATGGAAGAAAGCATATAATCTTAATATAGAGACTGCTAAGATAATATATAATACTATTACATTAGCATGTATTGCTTCTATATCATTATTAATTACATCTTGTATAGAGTATGTAAAATCAGAAAAGGGTACTATCAATACAGCATTTGATAAGGCTGCATATGTGAAGACCAGAGATCATGTAATGTTTAAATCTCTTGAGTCTTTCAATAAAGCATGTAGCGATGGTACATTAGATAAATTAATAGATGAATCTATTAAGAATAATATAACCAAAGTAAAAGAACAATATGATCCAAATTATGGAATGGAAATTCAATATTTCCATGAAGTTGTTGGAGCTATTGCTACTGTATTTGGATTAATATTAATGATTAAACCAATGCTTATTCTTCTTTTATATGCTATTAGAAGTCTTAGTTATTATTTCTTCAAAATGAGGCAAGATACAGCAGACTTCTTTAATGTTCAAGCAGACTTTTTACAGATTAATGCAGAGAACATAAAATATAGAGAAGATATTACAGATGGTAAGAAAGATATAATATATAAACGCCAAATGAAATGGGTAGATAGGTTTAGAAAATATGCAAATTTCTGGATGATTAAAGATAAAAGAGCTCAGAATGAAACTAAGGCGTACGAAGAGGATGCAAAGAGACAAAAATATGTAAATGCAGAGCCAGCTATGGATACTGGTGGAGATAGTCTATTTTAAACATATATAATGAAACATATAAATAATCAAAATTCTTTAAAAGAATGGTGGTATTGATATGAGTGTATATAGTAATATACTAAAAGCTTTATATGAAACAGGCGGAGAAGATTGGACTGATAATCAGGATAATCAGATTCAGGAAGAGCCAGAAACCGGAGGAAAAGAAGCCTCTGGAAAAGAAGATTGGAATGGTACACAATCTCCACCAGCTGGATGGAGTGCTGCAATGATGGGTTTAGACGACGGTCTAGATAATTATGATGCTATTAACGAAGATGAACCAGAAGATGATTTACCTGGAGAGTCTTGTGGGATGCCACCAAGAGAATGCAATATGCAGCCAAATAATAGATTTGGTCCTAATGAATGTGGTGTATCTCCAAGTGAATATAGTTCATCTGAATATGGAGGTGAAAACAAAATGCCTGATACTAATGGAAGCCTTTTTGAAGATTTTGAGTTTGGTGAAATCGATGAAAATGGTGGGTTCTTCTGCGAAGGTGAATATATAGAACCAGCTGAAGCTGATACTACAGAAAGTGATATTCATCATGATCTTGAAAGAGATGATACGGTGGAAGATCCAAAGAAGTTTGATGCAGTTCCTGATATGATGCATGTTAATTCTGGTACAGAACAGGTTGATGTCGAAGATGATGATAATGGTGACTGGCCAGAGGAAATTTAAATAACTAAATAGTAATACCAAATCAAATAATTTGTTTGGGTACTAATATAAACACTTTACGTAAAGGAGATTAAAATTATGATTCTTGCGATGAATGAGAAGTATAACAATTTCTTTAATGAGAATGATGTTGAAGAAATCAATGTTACCCCTGCTGATTATAGTAACTGCCTTTCTTTCTCAGAGGCTTGCTATACTGCAATGATGGAAGATTATAAGAACTGGGATAACTTTGAGAAGTCTATCATCTACTATGAAGTCTCTGCTGCTGAGGTTGGTGAGCGTGTTAAGTATACTGGCCGTCAGATTAAGGCAATGGGTGAGCGTGTTATTGAAATGCTCAAGAAGTTTGCCGAAAAGGTTATGGGCGTTCTTCTCACCTGGAGACAGCGTGTCAATGGATTCATTGGTAAGCTTTCTCTTAATATGGTTGGTAAAGATCATAAAGCAGAGTCTGAAGAATTTGATGATTATGATTGGACAAATATTGTTGCTACCGTAGGTGGATTACCTTATGTTAAAGCCAGTCAGGTTAATACTGTAGAATCAGTTACTGCTGAAGCAAGGAAGTGGGTTCCTGGAAATAGTGATATTTCTGCATCTAATATTCTTTCAAAATATATGGGAGAAAAGAGTAAGAGAACTGTATCTTATTCTCAAATTTCAAGTAGTATTTCAAGAGTAAAATCTGGCGTTCAGTCATATTATAATGAGCAGCTTGATGTGAAGCATGAAATCGATAAAGAGATTAAGGAAATTAATAAGAAGCTAAAAGAAGCAGATAAGGATATGGATGATGATGCTGTTAAGAAGTTTAAGGAGAAGATCGATGCTTACAAGGAAGCAAATCATGTGAACTTTGTCCTTATGAGTGCAAAACTTAACGCGTATAACGAATATATTAAATTCCTTGGAAAGGCAGCACGTCGTTTCAAAAACGAAAAGAAGAATGAATCTGCTATGATGTTTGGTAACTTTGAGCTCGTCTAATTAAATAAAATAATTAGAAATTAAATTCAATAATCATAATAACGGGTAGGGTAAATCCCTACCCGTTATTTTATTTTTATATAAACTTTTTATTAATAGACAATATTATCGATGAGATGTTTTATATATTTACATCTATAACGAAAGGAGTTAAATATATAATATGATTAATATGAATCCTGTTCTTTTTCTTGAGAACAAACCTACCAATAATATTATAATATCAGGCTCTTTTAATTCTATTTCTAGTCATGATGATATTGTACAAGAAATGGAATTAGCTCAATATAATTGTAATAATGCAATAAAGCAATTAGAAATTCTTATTTCAGAACAAGATACTATTATGAATAATAATAGACTATATTATAGACCATTAACAGAGGGTTTAGCAGGAGATGCTATTGATGTTGTCACGTCTGCTATAGATTCTATTATAGAATTTATAACAAGCATGTTTTCTAAATTTTTTATGTCTATTAATAAAATAATTGGCAGAGATACTAAATGGTATCAAGATAATAGAGGTAAAATATTAAGTCCAAGTTTCAAACTTCCAGATGCTAGTGGTAAATTCTCTGAATGGAAGGATTACAAATTAGATAGATTAAAGAAATCGCTTGTAGATAAATCATTTTCTATAAATGATCAAAATATGTTAAAAATGTTAGACGATGATGCAAAAGAATTTGAGGATGATATTTTCAGACGTATTGGTGGTTCTAGATCAGAAATTGATTCTGGTATAACAGATTTTAAATCTCAATGCGAATATTTATATTCTGGCCCAGATAAAGAGGTTGATGTATCTACTGTTCAAAATGATATTAAAACTTATTTTGAATATTGTGCTGATTTCTTAAGTGGTAAGAATAGTAGTGTATATGAAGCAATTTCTAATGATAGTAAAAAATTAGATGAATCAAAACGTAATGTAGAACAAGAAGTGGCAAAATTAGCAGCTAAAATTAGAAAAGCACCAGTGAATAATAATACTTCTCAACAATCACAAAATAATACTGGTGACCAAACACCAGGTGATGCTGCTGCTGAAAAGGCTGCTGATGACGCACAAATCAATAATAATAGTTTTGATATGGCCTCTTTCTTTAATTTAAAGAGTATATATGAAGCAGGTGAGAAGAATGATAAAGATGACGGTGGTGGAACCAAAATGCAAACACCCGAAGTATCAAAAGACGATACTGGTGATAAAGGAGCAAATACAGAAAATGATGAACCTGATGAGTCTGTAAAACTTCAAGACATTAAAGATAAAGCTGTAAAATATTTTAAATTAACAGCTAATGCTATAGGTGGGCAAATGTCTGCTGCTGTTAAAGCATATAATCAATATAATAAATTATTTAAATGGGCAATAAAGAATCAAAAGAGTGGAAATAATAATAATCAAGAAGAGAAGAAACAAGAGGAAGACAAACAAGAAGAAAAGAAACAAGAATTTGATGAGAAAAAAGAAGTAGCTAAAATAAGAAATAGAGGAGAAAAAATGGGTTGGAGTAAAGAAAGAATAGAACAAAGCGTTCAAAAACTCTTGAGTAAAAGACGATAAGGAGATATATATGATCATAGAAGAAAAATATGATTTATATGATAATGATGAATCTGTATATATTCCATTAACAAAAATTTGTAACGAATATGCAGATATTACTATAAATGCATTAAAGAGATTAGGTTTTGAAGAGACTGAAAATTATTTAGATGATATAAATCCATTCTATGAATCAATAACAAATAAATATTATGATGTATTTACAGAATCAGGTAAAAATGATCCAGAGAAAACATATAAAAATAATTTAACAGCAACACAAATTTTCTTTAAATCATTAGTAATATCTGACATTATAATTATAATGTGTGCTCAATGTGCTCAAGATATTGCAATTACAATCAAATATAATGGAATTAATGATAAATCAAAAGAAAAAATTGCTCACATTTTTAGTGAGTATATGATAAAAATTAATAAAAAGATTGATTATAATAAAATAGCAAAACAATTAGGTGGATCTACATATGCAGTAGATAAAATAAGAAAAGCAACTCAATTATTATTTGCAGTATGTATGATAAACATGATAGAAGAAGCATTTCTTACAACAATATTTCGTTTTGTAGGTCATGCAATATTTGTAATAGTATTGGCTCCAATTAATGAAGAAATAGGAAAACAAATCTCTATTAAAGGAGATTTCATGACAGAATATTTCTTTGTATTTAATACATATGAATTTACCAGTTATGTATTTGGTGGAACCAGTGTATCTATGAGAATACCAGCTATTATATTACATGCTGTAACAACTGCTGTACAATGGTGTCATAGTCATCCTGATTTGATTGGAGTTGATCCAAAAGATAGAAAGAAGGTTGAAGAAAAATCTTCTCTTATTGGTACAATTATAGGAATTCTAATTCATGGATCATTTAATGCAATAGCTGTTGCTACAGGTCATGGTTGATAAAAATAAATTCCTGGTGAGGATTATCCTCACCAGGATATTTTATTGTAATTCTAGGATCTGTATACCAAGTATATTGTCTTGTAATATATCTATATATATATTAAATTTCTTTTCATATATAGATATACTATTTTGATGCTCTTTAGTAATACGATCAACCACTCTATCCAAATCATATTTAGAATAGAATGAAATGGTAAAGCACATCGCCAACGGTGAAATAATATTTGGAACTACTTGTGCATTTTTAATATCTCCAATTAAGTTATATGCAGCCATCATGTGATCGAAAAAGCTTAATATTACGTCAGAAGTCACAAAACAATTATGGTTAATAGATCCGATAAATTCCACTCTATTCATTATGGTTTATCGTCTCCTTTTTCATAATTTTTAGGTACTATCTTCTAAAGCGTTTTGCAATGCCTCTGCGCCTAGTTCTTCTTTGGTCTTCTTCTTTTGCTCCTCTGTATATAACCAGAATTCATAATACATATTATGAACCACATAAAATGGCATAGAATCAAATTCGGTTATTGTTATTCTACCTTTATAATATCTTGATAAAGCGCTTATTCTCTGGAAATAGTCGCGAAATCCACCAAGCGCTGTCGTATAAAAACCAGGTATTTACCACTAACCTCAATTTGCTCTATGGTAGAGCCACACTTGCTGCACTTTTCTTCTGGAATAACATATTTGATTGCATCGTCATTTGCACCATTAATTTTGTTAATGTATGCGGTTATCATGTTGAATTCATCTGGATTAAATGTATTTAATACTCTAGAATAAGTGGCGATCTTAGATCTAAAAGTCTTAGACACATCTCCAGGGAACTTCTTATATTCAATAGGTCTTAATTCTCCAGCATCATTATCAATCATATAGATATCATCCATATATGTAGCAAACGTAACAATTGCTGCATACTTCTCTAAGAATGAATCAGATACTGATCTTAATTCTACAAGCATATTATATAATGATGGAAGCTTAAATCCAATAGCAATATTATTGTTAATTGGAGTAATAACTGCTTCATATCCATTAGATATATCTGCAGTAAGCGGAGTCTTTATAATTTCTTCGAATTCTTTCTTAACTTTATCATTCTTAAATTTAACCATTTTTTCTTTGATATCTTTAATATCCTTTAATTCCATATTTCTACATTTTTCATTAGGGCATGTAAATGGAATAAAATTACCATTACTATATGTAGCCATATATACAGCCATAAATATTTCATCTACATCCTTATATGGAATGCTCTTACACCAACCTTCAAAAGTCTTTGGTTTGTATGGATTCTCATCATGGTTATAAATAACCTGTAACTGACGAGTATTTGTAATATATGGGCTATTAGAATCCTCATCGGATGATGCAAGAATAACTAATTCTGGGCCAGTAAGAGATGAACTCATATATGCCCTCTTAGTATTCATTAAAGCCCATGTAGCAATAGTCTTATCAGTATTGGTTAATCCACCATTACTTCCTTTAAGAGCATCTTTAAGACTAGCAACCTTTTTAACAACCTTAAACGAAGTAATATTTAATTTAGATGCAGAGCCAACTACTTTTTCAAGTACTTCTGCTCTAAACTTTTCAACCATTTTAGTCTGAAGATCATCATTTGTTGTTTCTGCAACTTTTTGTTCTTCTTCAGAAATATCGTCAACATCAGAGAAATCACTTGGATCGATAGTCATATCCTGTCTATCAACTCTATTAATATCTGATGTAAGTTCTTCATCAACCTCATTAACAGATTTAATTCTAATATTATTATTAAATATATTAGAATCTCTAGACTCTATGGTTTCTTGAGGTTTTGGTTCTTCTACAACAGTTTTTTCTTCTTTTATATCTTCTACTTTTTCTTCTATAGCCACTGGTTCTTCAGCAATTTCTTCCTTTGGTTGTTCCACTACATTAGTTGGTGTGGTAGGTCTTGGAAAATCTATTCCATATGGATTTTCTTCTTCTGTCTTAGTACCAAAAAGAATATCATTTGCATTTGCTACTTTAACTTGTTTTTCTTCTGGCTCCACAGATCCAAGCTCTTCATCCAAACTTTCTTCTAATTCTTTTTCAAAATCACTATCAAGTTCTTCCTTTGATTTAACCTTTGGTGTATAAGTACCATTTTCATTTAGCCCAGCTTCTTTAGCTTGTTCTGCTGTATAGTATATAGTATTAGTTGGAGGATCAATTACTCCATCTTCTAATAGCTGCTTATTTCTATCTGATGCCTCTTGAAGATGTTCTATTGCATCCTTAAATTCATTATTCTTTCTTTCAATAGCTTTACTAAGATCATCAAAAGCTTTATCTGTGATCTTATCTCTAATATCTTTCGGTGCTGTATCATCTGGGTTTTTCTTTTTTGCAAACATAGCTGGATCAATCTGAATTCTCTTCTTTGGTGTTGGAGATGATCCAACTACAGCTTCTCCAATTGGAATATTATCTACTTTATTCTCAGTTGGATGTACCCCATCAATAAAAACTTCACTTGTAGGTGTTGCAGTTTTTCCATTTAAAATAGACGAAATATTGACTTCATTATTATTAGGCATACTTATTTATTCCTCCGTTTAAATAATATCTCCTATTTTTACTTCTGAGATTGTTTCTGATGTATCATATGTGTATACAGTTCCATTTAATATAGCTTTTACAATTAAATTATGCTTATCATTAATATCTAATTCAATATTTGCACTCTGAAATTCTATCGGCATATATGTTTCTATTTGATTTTGAATTCTATCTTGCAAAGCATCCAAATCATCTTCTGTAATAAATCTATATACAGAGCCTAATCCAACTCCCATTCCAGGATGAAGAGGATTTGTACCTGGTACAAGTATTAGTAATCTAATCAATAAAATCATACATGCCTTTATGTCTGTGACAGTTTTGGGGTTATTAAATTCATCTACTGTCAATAAATTTTCTTTAATCATTATTTATTACCCCCAATTATTTTTTAGTTTAGGTTGTAAAATATTACATTATATCTAAGTTGAGTTTAAGGGCAAAACAGTATAATAAATCGTAAATACAAACTGATAAGGAGATAAATATATGAGTAGTGCTGTGTTAATAGAAGCTAAATCTTCTTATGAAAAGAAATATAAATGTCCATATTGTAATGAACGGCATTCAAGGCAAACACTGGCTCATCATATAGAAAGACATCATGCTTCTATGATTCCAGAAGGTTATACCCCTCTTAGAGTTGCCTTTAATGCTATTAATAATAAAACCCAAGGATATTGTATTATATGTAGGCAGCCAACAGCATGGAATGAAACAAAAGGAAGATATGAGAGACTATGTGGTAGGGAAGAATGTAAACAAGCTTATTTAAAAATGTATAAATCTAGAGTTAGAGCTGTATATGGAACAGATAAACTATCTTCTGACCCAAGATATAAAGAAATGATAGAAAAGAAAGCTTTAGCTGGTAGAAAGATATCTGGATATTATACATTTAAAGATGGTGGAAAAAAATCATATGTTGGATCATATGAAAAAAATTTCTTAGAGTTTATGGATAAAATAATGAATATTGAATCTATAGACTTAGAATCACCTGGGCCAAGTATTATATATCAATTTAATGGCAAATCTCATTTATACATATCTGATTTTCTATATGCTCCATATAATCTCGTTATAGAAATTAAAGATAGAGGAGATTATCCAAGAGGAGAATCTAGAGATAAAGATATAGCTAAGAGAAAAGCTGTTATAGAAAACAGCACATATAATTATCTCTGCGTAAAAGATAATGATTTTTCTAAATTAATGCAAGCATTTGCTGTAATGAAGTATAAATTATCAGAAAACGATAATGATAGATTAATTATGGAAAATATGTCAGGAGTTATTGGATCTGCTATTGCACCATGGCCAATTCCATACGAAGCAAATCCAGATAATTATTACATGATTCAGCATTTACAAAATAATGTATTTAATTATTCTATTACTAAAGATCCAACTCAATCTGAGGTTATAGGAATAGATGCAGAAAAAGGCTATACGGTACATAGTATGAACAAGAAAGATATTCCAGGTTCATATATTGTATTTAAATTAAAAGATAGAGATAAAGCCCATGATGTATATAGAGAGGCGTTATCTTTATTAGGAGCTAAGGTAAACTCTACAGAATATTTCTATCAAAAATATACAGGTAGAAGGATTCTAACTGAAGACCAGATATTATACGATGATAAATTTGAAAGAATTTTAACTTTTGAACAAGAAATAGATAACTTAAACGAATCTTTATATGAGTATTTAACCAAAACATCTTCTATGGATCTATTAGACGAACAAGTAAAAGCATTAGAAGTCTTAAACAGTTTGGAGGAATAATATGGAATACCATGTTTTACCAGAAAAAGATGCATTTGGATCTGTAGAGGAATTAGATAGATGGTATAATAGATTTAAATCTCTTACATATTATCAGAGAAAAATATCTAACGATAAATCTATCGAACAATATGGAGCAAATAATGATGTAAGATACCAGAGTATAAGAGCAGAGTTTTTAAAAGATATTCCTGCTACAGATGATAATGTTCCAGATGATGACCAAGAATTCTCAGATAATGTTAGAGAATCTTATATTAACGAATCATCATTATCTGATGTGATTACAGAATTGTCTCCATCTGAATGGGAGCATAAAATAGAAAAGGCTAAAAGATTAGAATCTATGGGCTATATTTTTGTTGTTGACACAAGAGAGCCTATTATCATGCCTTTAGACTATGGGTATCATAATTTAAACGAAATTAATAGAAAATGGGAGTTATTACAAGGTATATCTTCAAGTAAACGTGTAACCTATAATAGTACTGCAAAAGATATATTTGGATTAGATAATGATAATCTTCATAAAGTGTTTAATAATATACTTGAAGATAGAGAAATAGAGTTTGATCTTGGAGATATAAGATATAATTTTAGATATGATAAAGATGAAGATATATTAGATGACTCTATTACAGAGCAATTATTAATAAATGAAAATACAGATTTAACTACGAAGATTAAATCTAGTATTATTACAAAACCAACTGCTAAAAAAGATGAAAAACTAAGACCAGAGCCATATTTTACACCAGATGAAATGAGAGGTTTTGGTGTATTTTCTGGAGAGATTAATTTCTATTCTCCAAGACCAGATAATGATACGTTATCAGATAATAGAACAGTAATGGAGTGGTTTAAAGATTATGAAGATTCTAATGGTTCTATTATTCCAAATCAATATGAATGGTCTAGAAAATTAAAAGAATTATATGTGGATTATAATAAAATAATAGAATCAGGAGATATAGATAAAATAAACTCTAGAAAACAATCTATATTAGAATTAGGTTGGAATCCAGAGATTAATTATACAGATAATGTTGCTAGTGAAATAGATAGAAGAGAACCTCCGTATATAGTGTATAGTGATGTGGAGAGGTTTTACGATGCATATAAAAATGCTAGTAAACCTATTATGAGAAGTTATTTCGATGATAATGATATAGTACCTCTTTATATATTACAAAAAGATAAACCAGTAGATCCAGATAGTGGGGTAATAGAAGTAGAGGTATTTTCATATTTCTCTGATATAAGATTTAGAATCATTATTACTCAAAAAGAATCATTGTGTTATTATATAAATGCAAAAGATACAAGTATAGTATATGGAAGATTACATTGTATATTTATAAGATTTCCGGATTGGCAGGTTATATTTAGTGCTTTAATTAATAATAATTTAAAAGATACATTTAGACTAATTAGAGATAGGTATATTGGTGATTATCAAGATATAAATATTCCAACAATATTTGTATTTTGTTTAATGAAATTATTAAATATGGCAGTATTAAGTGATGTACCTATAATATATAGAATGTATACAGGATATACTAATAATATCAACATGTATTCTATCATTAATATGACAGAAGATATAATTGCTAGGGTATCAAATTCTGCAGAATATAATATAAATAAAGATTTATCTGATATAGTGATGGATAAAGATATTACTATTAAACAGATGAAAGAATATTGTATAAATAATGAATATAATGATATATTAAGAGCATTATCTTGTTCTATAATGTATATAGAAAATAAAGAAGATGAATCATTAAATGAATTTTCATTTAATGATTTAAATGAACAATTACAATCAATTACAGAATCTTTTGAAGGGTCTGGTATTAAACCATTTTTCTTGGTATTTGTTGGTGGGAGAAAAATATCATCACAAATAATAAGAGTATTTACTCGTTCTAAATATTCTCATGCTGCTATTGCAATGTATCCATCATTAACAAAAATATATTCATTCAATATGGATTTCATAAATGATACTACATTCAAAAAGAAAGCTCATATGTATAAAGGATTTTCAATAGAATCTGTTATGCAATATATGAAACAAGATCCAAAAATGAATATATGTGTAAAAGCAGTATTGATAAAAGAAGATATGTGGAGTAAAATTAGAAATACATTAAATTGGTATGTATCTAATAAGAATCAAACTAAATATAATTTTGGTAATCTACTTAGAGTTGTATTTAGAAAAATTCAAAAAACAGAGACTGTAACTAAAATGATTTGTTCTCAATTTGTATATACAGTATTAAAACAAATTGGTGTAGAATCTAAATTAGATAAAAAAGCAATCAATTTAGTTACTCCTCAAGATATATATAAATTAGATAAAATGAATATTATTACAGTATTTGAAGGAAAAGTTGGTGGATTTAATAAGAATATAGTAGAGAAGAATCTCAATGCTATATCTAAATCCATACAAATTCCAAAAGAAATAAATTAATCTTATTTTACGTGGATAGGATAACCTATCCACGTATTATTTTATAAACTCAAAAACAATATATTACTAAAATTATGTATAAATAGATATTATATATTTGAATAATATTTTTGGAGGGAAGTTTAATGAATGCTGAGCAGATAGCAAAATTAAACCTTGGTAGAATTTATTTTAAATTTAACGAAGAAGAACAAGACTTTATATATATAAGAGTAATTAAACTAGAATCAGATGGATATGTAATAATTAGACACTTATCTGATTCATCGGAAACAAGGGAAAGACTTATTGATATAAAGAAAGATTATTCACCATTAGCACCATATGGAGTTATGACTGTATCTAAAGTATATATCGGATATGCTTCTAATGGTACTAGAGTTCCAGATATAGTGACTTTATTTTATAAATATAGAAATAAAGGTATCAATTATAATGATCCAGATATTCTATGTAGGCAAGCAATGAGTGATATATTTTATATACCATATTGCACAACAGAAATAAATCCTATGGTTGGGTTTTCTGTAACAAAAGAATCTCTTCCACCGGAATTTAAATCAATTAATGAATTATCTGAGTGTGACGAGGTAGAAGAATCTATTGCTATAAATGTATATATTACAGATACATTAGATTCTTTATGTGAAATAATTGGAGACAGATACGATGATATTTTATATGGATTATTAAAAACAAGATTTGATTATTTAAAATCGTTTAATGCCATCTCTGTATCTGAATTAACAGAACCACCGGAAACATTAGATGGGTATTGTAAATCATTAAAATTATTATATAAAACTAATAATTTTATGCAAGATGTATATGATGCTAATAATATAATTAAAGTAGATTTTGAAATAGTAGATAATGACGATGTAGAGAACAATGTATTAGATGAAGAACAAAAAGAAACACTCGAAATTATTACACGGCAAGTGATGGATAAAACCATATATATGAAATACAGTTATGAGATTAATCTTGCAGCTCTAAAAGTATATCATGTATTAGTAATGGATAGAAATAATACATTATTCATCGTTTGCTTTACCAAATCACCAGAAGAGTTTTTGGCTAAAGTAGAAGATTATTATGAAAACGATTATGATAAAATCAAGAAAAGAATATTAGAAGCTATTGGGTATTATGATAAATATACAGATGTAACTATTAACCAATTCTAAGTGGTTAAAATCAAGTGTAGTTAGATATTATAAATGCGAATATAAAATCTAGGGTGACACTAGAGTTTATATTTGTAAATATTAACTTGGGTTAGCGCTAACCCACAACAGTCTAAAGGAGGACTCCAAAATGAGCGAAGATGCAAGAAAACGTTATACCATCAGTATCGCAGAGAATGCAGATTTTGATTCCTGTGTGTCAACAATGCTGACCACAACTAACATGCTTGGGGCAGCAATCAATGAATTCCTGAAAGCAGGATTCGAGGATTATGTTGGATGCACACTGGTTCCAACACCTATCGACTCTGTAGCAAATGGGAGAAATATTCTTATCCCATATCTGTATTTTAAGCTTCTTAACATCTCTAAAGAAGAGTACAATGATCCTAATAGGCACTTTGCATTTAAGCCTAGCAACATTGAAAAGACAAACGAGAATATTGTTGAGAAGGTTCAGAGAATGAATTCTATGGGCCTGAAGAATGTTACTACAAGAGTTACCTCCATTACTCAGGATGCAAAGGATGCTCTGTGGCCGATTATGGCTAGAAATAACAGAGATTTCAAATGGGAAGCAAATTATACTGCAAAGCCTATCGATAATCAGACTTATATCATGCTTAAGTCTGCAGATCTCATCAAGCTTCTTGAAGAGATCTATGGAAAGTATGATGAAGAAGGCTCTGCATATGAGTATTCTGTATCTATTCATAATCCTGTAGGTGGAGCTACTGGGGTGTTTGGAATGCAGTATAACATGACTCAGTATGGAACAGCTCCTCTCAACTATGTTATTCAGATTATGAGAGCGCATAAGAAAGCTGTTGAAAGAGCTGCTCAGAGAGCAGGAATCATGTATGCTTCTGACATCCCGATTATTATGGCTCATTAATTTATAATGCATAATAAAATAGGGCCATGGTTTATTCCATGGTCCTATTATTTTTAATTATGAAAGGTAAAATTATGTTTGAATTTATTAAAAATTTATTTAATAGAAATAATGAAAAAGAAGAAGTAAAAGAAGATACTAAAAAATATAGAATCATAGCTGCACCGCATGCTCATCCAGATAATAAATTTGTATTAATCGATAACATATCAAGTGAGAAAGTCATTTTCTATGATTTCTATTTAGATGGAATGTATAGATCTCATTTAACAGATGAGGTATATTATGTTAAATCAGAGGTAAGACCAGATGGTCTAGATGAAACCAATATAATAATAAATAGAGAAAAACAACAAGTTGTATATGATCCAAAATATAGAAGGGAAGATTACTAAGATGAAAAATAACAATACAAGGGAATTTAGTTATAAACTGTGTGATTTGGATAGAATAGTAGATGAAAAAGGCTCAGTATTCATTGCTTTAAGAAAGATAGCATGGGGATGTGGTAAAGATGATAACCCAGAAGATTTAGATATACCAGTCAAGCTTGACTTGAGAAAGTATTATAATACTGATCAAGGAGAGAGAATGGATAAAGGTGTATCATTCTTAACAGAAGAAGGACCAAATGAGTTAACTAAAGTTCTTCTTGAAGAAGGATATGGAAATACAGCTCAATGCTTATCAGTATTACTTAAACGTAGTGATATTAAAGATGCTGTTAATACAATTACTAACGGAGATACTGAAGAAGAAGGTTATTATGATCCAAGAGAGTTATTGAAAATTGGATAATTTTATAATGATTAAAACTTTAAAATAATGGGGTAGAGGAAAACTCTACCCCAACTTATTATTTTTAATGAGGTATAATTATGATTAATCTTGTTACAAATAATATAAATCAAGGTATACCAATGGAAGCTATAATTGGTACATATAATATTAAATTCAATAAATTACAACAGATTGTAAATTCGGCATATTATAAATCTAATGCATATATAGTAAATATATTTATTGATTTATATTCTATTATATCCCAAATATATACCACTAGGTATGATAATATTGGAATATTATGTGAAGAAGCAGAATTTAGCTCTGATATTATAAATCTATGTGCACATTATAGATCATATTTCAATTCTATAAACGTACAAACTAAATTTTTTATTGTATATGGACTATGTGCACCAATAGAAAATACATCCACTATGTATCCAGCGTATAATGCTAAATTCTTAGATCAATATAATAAGAAAGGTAATATACGTAGAAATATAGAATTAAATATAGACTATTTAAAAATTATCTGTAATTATATTCCAGGGGTATATTTCTTTGATGCTAAAGATAAAGAAGTATCTGGATATATAGATTATTTATTAACCAATTTTGGATTAATTGGAGATCCAAGAATGGAAAATATTGTCATTACAAAAGATAGATTACCATATCAATTGGTATCTAGAGGATGTGTTATATTTAGACCACTAAAATACAAAGGAGTAGATTCTTCATATTATATTGATATAAACAATCTATGGGATGTGTATGGAAAAGAGTCTAGATATACAACATCATTAAATACAATTCCATCCGTATTTTTTACAAATGTATTAGCAATGACCAGTTTTCCAGATAGAAATATGAAATGGGCAGAGCATACAACAAAAATAACAACGGCTATTGATATAATAAAATCAATATTAGATTCTGGATATATTACTATACAGAATATGTATAATGAATATTCTCAAGAGGTGCTAAACAAAGTATTAGAAGTATTGGATTATAGATGTAATTATATGGAATTATTATTTAGGTGGAGATGTATCAATGCAAGATTCGCATCGCAATTTATAATTCCAAATAATCCTATATTAGCCAATGTACAATTAATAGATCTAGATGACCCAAATGGTGTAAGACAAATAAATAATACTATTTATGAAAAATGCCCAATAGATTTAGATAGATTATAATTATTGTACAAACTTCAGGATAATACCGAAAATTTTGAGGATAATATGGAAAATAAAAAACCGGTTTATGGAGTGGTATTTGATTATGAATCTGTAAAAGATAGAATATTATCTTTATCACCATCTTGTACGTTGTATTTCTATGTAAAATTTGGTGCTAAAACAAAAGATAATGAAAAAATTCCTGTTCATCAAGAGTATAAATTTAAATCAAGATATATAAATACTAATGGTACGATATATGTAAGAAGAAATTTTATTCCATATTTGTGTATAGAATATAAAAATGACGAATTAATGTATGGTAAGTTTGATATAAATATATCTTATTATGATATGGGATTCTTTAAAGATAGGATTAAAGAAGCAGAAAAATTGGCATATAATGCGTTTGGCTATAATGATAAAAGAAACGAATATTCTATAATAGATAATTTTAAAATAGATATGATTATAAATGGATTTAAATTAGAATTTAGTCCAATTATATATAATGACGAATCATCTTATGATCAACATCCTGGAATAGGATTGTATATAAATGATTCTGATTCTATTATAATGAATCTTAGCACATGGAGAGCATTCACATATATTGTTGATTCATGTGATTTATTTGGATGGGGGTCTAGTGTGGTTGCTGGGTATGCAGGTCACTTATCTGGTGTGGATGATGGTTACCAAAATAATATAAATACACCATCATACAATGAAGCAAATGATGAGTCTATACAATCAAAGAAAAAGAATTTCTTTGAAAATAATTAAAAATCACACGTAAGGAGAATAGAAATGGATGGAGATGGCAATAAATATTTAATGCAAGTAATGTCTAGATCATCATCAAATTTTAGAAATCTGAATCAAGATTTACATGTAATACTATATAACGGAAACATGCTATTTGATTATATAGTATCATCAAGAGAGATTAGGCCATATAATACAGGCCATTGGCACAAGATTGTATCATCTGATGAATCAGAATTTTTAGAATGGATAAACGATATTTATACATCCATATTATCAGAAGAAAGAGAATCATCTTATTATGAAGATTATAATATGTATATTGGATTTAAAGTAGGACACATATTGGCAATAGATTTGTCTAAAGCATTATCTTTCTTTAACGAATTTAAATCTAACCAAATAATTACAAAAGATAATTTGATTTCAATAAAAATGGAAATAGATTTATTAATAATCCAATGCACATCGTTTATGAATAAATTATCTAACTTATATCATTATTGGGATAAGATAATTAAAAAATATGATGATGATATAAAATTATAATTCAATATACATATTATTAGATATATAGGAGGAGAATATAATGGCAGATATAAGGATATTTCAGGTTCAGGAGAGGATAAATAAATTAAAAAATCTTGGAGTTCATGTTGGATCATTAAGTGATACATATCATTCATTTGATGATTTGTATAAACATAGAATGTATCTAAACGCAGCTTTATTTAGAACTCTTCCGCTTACTTGGAAATCTAAATTCCATCACCCATCTTCTGATAAAATGTTTGATGGTATGTTTATAGTGGGAGTTATTACTCCAGATGGTATGGCTACATATCATTATGATCTTCCATATTGGGACTTATTTAAAGTACCAGAATTACCTCATTCACCTGAGTATGATGGGCATACACCAGATGATGCAATAAATAGAATAAATAAGTATTTCAATAGAACTGCTTTACAGTATACACAAGAAGAAGCAGAGAAAGCAAATAAGTATTTAGACCAAGTTTTATCTTGCTTTGATAACGATGATCAAAGAGCTGCTTATTTATCTACATTTAGAATAATATTTCTTGATGATTTAAAAAATAAATAATTATAAAAAGATATTATATATTTGATGATAAATAGTAAGTAATAAATTAATATTATACTAACTATTTATTACATGAAAAAGTTTATACAAAAACCAGACGGCATAAACCTACAAACGGAGTACTACGTTTGCAAGGAGCATTAATAGTTGAACTGTTCTAGCCTATTGCCGTAAACGTTGGGTATACCTGGACACAGTACCGTTATGGATAGATATATAGTTGAAAAGATATATACTATATATTGAAGAAAGTAGGTCCAAGAGTGGCTGAAAATTTCCATAGAAACAGAAACAGAAATAACCCAAAATTGCTCATGAGTTTTGATGGTCTCATGAGAATAACTTTGATTCTATGTGTATGTATGTAGCCAAGCCTTCCTAACTAACCCAACTTTTGCTTGATAAAACATACACATAGAATATTACGGGATGTGGCTCAGTTTGGTAGAGCGCTTGCTTTGGGAGCAAGATGTCGCACGTTCGAATCGTGTCATCCCGACTGGTAGGGGGCGTTGATGTGTTTTGTGCATTTACACATGCAATTGTTGTCTACCACGAATTCGCTTGCATAAAGTTTTGCCCTGCAGACGTGTGTTGGTCAAAGTAATGGATTAAGCTGCCACCTTTACCATCTAGGTAAACTTAATTCCACGGGAGGTGGATAAGATTATTCTTTAGATCAAATTTTACTTGTGTGAGCGATGGATAGCAGCCAAGAAAAAATGGGATAGGATATTATATCCTCCAATCACCTTCTGGAGATCGACGGCTTGCCTATAAGCCGCCACGTGTGAGAGTATCCCACGTGTGAGAGTATCCCAGCGGTAGTTAGTGGAATTGGTTCTGTTATTTTTGCTATTTTAAGCAGAGGAAAACGAAAGTCTTGATGTAAGTTTCATATGAGCGCTGCAGAGCAAATATGAAATAACGAGCGAGAGGCGCTTCATTAAAGATTATAGTAGAAAATAAAATAGCAATTTATTGAAAGGAGGTAATTATGGTTACACTAATATATAGAATCATAGATTAATTAAAATATTATTATGGAGCGTTAGCTCAGTGGTTGAGAGTAGTCGGCTCATAACCGATCGGTCAATGGTTCGAATCCATTACGCTCCACTCCTATGGTGCTATGGCGGAATTGGCATACGCGATAGATTTAGGTTCTATTGAGGGGTACCTTATGAGGGTTCGAGCCCCTCTAGCACCACTCTGCCACCATGGAGGAAATGGCAGACTCCCGAGACTTAAAATCTTGTGTGTGAAAGCACGTGTCAGTTCGAATCTGACTGGTGGCACTTTGAATAATATATAACGGTGATACCCATTATGGGTATCACCTTATTTATTTTTATTCAAGACAGATATTGTATATCATGCGAAAGATTTATTCAGAACCCCGATATATATCAAATCAGGAATAAATTCAATCAGGAAATATATATCATTAAGAAGATTATTCATATTCAAAAAGTTCATTATATCAAGGTGTATATAATCATAATTGATATTATGTCATATACTCTTTCATATTCAGAGGCAAAATTATATCATAACATCTATTTTATTCACAGTTCAAATAAGATATCACTCAGTAGGTTATTCATTCATAAGGTTAATTATATCAGAAGCACAATATATAGATTCATAAAGGAAATATATTACTAAGATCATTTTTATTCATTAGCGACATTATATCATATAAAATTTTAGATTCAAACTTTGAATTATATCATGAAGGTGGTTTTATTCGTGCAGTACAGTATATATCAAGGGGAGGATTTTTATTCAGAAGAGGGATATATATTATCATCCCTATATTAATTGATTTTATTATTCATTGAACGTATTATATCACAAAAGCGTTTTATTCAGTCAATGTATTATATCATTATAACTATTATATTTATTCACTATATTATATCAACCAGGAGGTTCGTATATTAAAAATATAAAATCACTACGTGGGATATATCAAGATGAATAATTATTTTACTCATTTATCATATTATATCACTAGATTTATTTTTATTCAGCATATACAATATATCATGTACGTTAATATATTCGAAAAGAACAAAATATCAGCAATGCGATTTATTTTATAATCATTGCAGGTAGTATATCAATATTCTTATTATATTCAAAGGCAGGGATATATCAGATAAAAATTTAATCATAACCAGTATTATGTCATACACTTTTTCATATTCAGGAGTTCAATTATATCATAGTATTTATTTTATTCAAGGAGATTGTATATATCATTTTAGTTATTTATTCACAATTTAGATATGTATCAAGATTCATATTCACAAGATTGATTATATCAGAGGCGCAATATAATATATTTACGATGAGAAATATATCATAAAACTATTTTATTCATAATCTGAATTATATCATTGATAGATTCAAAAAACTAGTTATATCATAATGGGATTTTATTCACATACCTGATAATATCATGAAGAATTTTATAATATTTTATTCTCTACGGTAATTATATCACATAGCGTATTCTAATCACATCTAGAATTATATCTAGAAGCGAAATAGATTCAATATATGCATTATATCGTGATTTCAATTATTATATTCAAAAGATGGAATATATCATTTCGCGCGTTTATTCACGATAAACAATATATCAAGTTCTGCAGTTTTATTCACGATGTACAATATATCAAATTCCAGATTTTATTCAAAAGGAGAATATATATCATTTTAGACATAGTATTACATTCTTTATTTTAATCACATATAAATTATATATCAAGAGGTCTATATAATTCATGCCGATAAATTATATCATGCAGAATATCTTGTAAATCTCAGATGCAAAATATATCATCTTGTCCTTATAGTCAAAAATCTGGTATATGTCAAGCGGATTATTAAAGATAGAGGGAGTGATTCCCTCTATCTATTTATTTTTTTTATCTTTTTAGTTAGGTATTATATATGTGATCAGGATAAATTATTTCAATAGAAAGGAGATATTTATGAAAACAAGAAAGAAACAGATTTTGAATCAAGCATCACTGATCACAGAGGACGAGCTTAATAGACTTATGAAGATAGCACAGGACAATACGTACAAAAAGATGCAAGTAGAAAACATGAAGCGTTGCCAAGAAGAATACAAGTTGGCAATATCTGCTGGAGATCAAAGGGTTGCCAAAGAAGCTAAGCGTAATTTTAATTCGTATCTTAAAACCATAGATCTTGGCATAGATATTGAGAGAGAATACAGTGCCGAGGAATTAGAGTCAGCGATAAAGGAATCAGAGGGGAATTTTGGCATCAACATGGGCCAAGCTATGAATTTGATTGAAAAATCAAATACAAAGATTTGTATTAATATCTTGTCGTCCGGCGGTGTTAAAACCATGATGAAACAAGTCGTGGTTGATCCTTTTAATATCACATTATCTGATCTCAGGGTATATTGTGATGCTCTTATGAACGCTAAAAGAGAAAGAGTAAGAGTATCAAATGCTATATCTGCCGTATTGAATAAGCAAGACTCAGAGATCAAATCGGCAGATCTCTATAACGTCTTGTGTATATCACTCCATACAAAAGAGTGGGTTGAAGCAGGATATGAGAAATTAGTAAAGGATGCTGCCAAGTATTTTCCTATCTGTAATTATCTGATACAGATAGCAGGGATAGCTGAAGCTTCTGCGTCAAACCTCTACGCAAGAGTGCAACTTGCAGAAGGGGCATATTCTGTAAGTTCTGTATGGAGTTATTGTGGGATGAACGATAATCTCACACCATACCTCGGAAAACAGGCTGCTAGGGAGGTGGTAAATCAAGCAAAAAAGGTGGTAAGTGAATACTACCACAAAACATTTGACCATATTCTACGTGGCAAAATGTGTTTTGTCAAGCTTGGAAAAGCACCTGAAGATGTTAGGCGTTTTATTGGCGGATCAGATTTTAATAAATATTCTGGCATGACAGAGGTAGAAAGAGAGGAGATAAAAGCAATTTTTGCTACATTATCTCCTACAGAGATTGATCAGATTATCGATGCATGTGTTTGTCTTTATGACAAAAAACATCCGTCGAATAAAGAAGTGTCTCAAATTGGTATGTATTCTGGAAGGCATCAGAATAAGATAAAATCATTTAAAACTGATGCTGGTGAGCTTACATATGAATCTATTATCAAAGGACTGTCTAAGCCTCCATATAATACAAAGGCAAAGACTATCACCTATCAGATAATAGATAATATAATTCGCAAAGGAACATCAGAGTATGCTACACTCTATCGCAAGCGTAAAGCGTATGAGGTAGCAAATAATGAGGCTGGGTATTATGTAAACGAAGCAAGAAACCAGCTTCGAAAAAAGAATTATGAGAATGAAACAGCGAAAACATGCCTTGCTAAAGGTAAGCTTACACCCGGCCATATTGATCGTAGGGCGAGGAGATATGTGGCAAAGATCTTCCTTAGCCATTATTTTGAATTGCTTTGGATCGAAAAATATGGCAAACTTCCTAAGCTGGCACCTGTGTTTAGTGATGGCAACCATTATCATTACATAATGCCGGAGTATGCGTATGACATGATGTTTGATGTGGAAAATATCAACGAAGTCAGGGTCAACTCAAATGGAACTCCCATCGTTGGTATAACAATGTCAGACTATGAGTTTGAAGCGTATACAGGAAAATTTACAAAGAATCTTTCTGTATACGGAGACTTCGTCGATGATGAGGAAGCAAACGCTAAAGCTATCTCTGCAATTTATGACAGAGTTGCAGAGGAGAAAGAAGAAATAGAAGAGGAATAATATTATGGGAGGTGAGATTTCTCACCTCCCATTAAATAGTTTTATTTTTTGTTTAAATAGTATAAATATGAAGCAAGGTAACCCTTTACCACCAAAGGAGGTAGTAACATGAAGTATATAAAAGAAGCTATGTTACATACCAGAGCTAAGTATATGATATTAGTATTTCTACTTGGCTCTGGTGCAGCTGTAGCAATAAACACGTTACAGTTGCAGTTAATTTCTGAAGCAGTATCCACTTATGATATGAAATATATCAATATGATTATTATAAGTGGATTAGCTATGGCTATATTGTCAATGTGTACTGTCTTTGGCAATATGGCCAAAAAAGTCATGTATCATCATCTAATAAATGCTTATAACTTCAAGATCATAGATCTTGATGTTAAAGCATTTTCGGTGTATTCACCAGGAGAGATATTAACTGTGTCTGGTAAAGTAAGTACAATATCTAACCTAGTGAATACTTGGATAGTGATAGTAAGAGAGGTTATAAATAGTTTGATAAACCTCTATGCTATCTATCTGTTGGCACCAAAGATGATATTCTATGTGGTATTATTATATGGAATATCAATGTTTCTTCTCAATATTGCTAATAAGAAAATACTGGCAATAGAGGAGAAGAGGTATAAGTATCAAGAGATGATCAATATTGAAGCCGATGAGATTTATAATGGCTTCATGGAAGTAAGGTCATTCCCTGATACATCAGAGTGTCATAAGAAATCCACTTATAGGATCAATTCTGAGATGCTAAGACTTAAAGTTGATACCCAGAGGTGGATAAGAGTCTTGAATATCATCATAGACTCTACTAATCAGATAGGTACAGTTATACTGTTATTATACCTGTTTCTAATGAACTCAAAAGGGATGGCTATGCCATCTGCTAAGTCTCTTACTCTGATTATGTACTGCTGGAGACTTGGTGATCCATTTATAAATATCTTGTTTATGTACTCTGATATCGGGGAAATGAAAATAGCATTACCCAGATTTGAGAAAATAATGGGGTACAAAAACGAGATAGTGGATGGAGAAATCGAGTTGAATGGTTTCTCATCTAATATAACCATTGACAATATCTCATTCAGTTACAATGAATCAGACACTGTGCTGGATGGGGTGTCAATGATTATACCAAAAGGTCAACATATTGGTATTTGTGGACCTTCTGGTGGTGGCAAATCAACATTCTTAAAGTTAATTCCTAGATTTTATGATGTTAAATCTGGATCTATAAAGATCGATGGTATTAACATTAGGGAATTGACTTTACATTCCATCAGAAAACATATGGGGATTGTACATCAATCCACATATATATTTGGTGGAACCATCAAGGAGAATATAATATATGGTCGTAGACCATATACTCCTACTGAACACGAGCTCATAGAAGCTTGTAAAAAAGCTGCTATATATGAGTTCATCATGAGCCTACCTAAGAAATTCGAAACAAAGGTGGGTCCAAGAGGAATTACGTTGTCTGGTGGGCAGAAGCAGAGGATTGCATTAGCTAGAATATTCCTCTGTAATCCAGATATAGTTATACTGGATGAAGCAACATCCTCACTAGATAATGAGTCTGAGAGGTTGATTCAAAAGGCTCTGGATAACCTCAAAGGAAAGACTCTCATTACAGTTGCTCATAGACTATCAACTATTGAGAACTGTGATATAATCTATGTTGTTGATAACCATAAAATTGTGGAGAGTGGTACTCATGAAGAGTTAATGAATCTTCATGGATTGTACTATAATCTTCACAATACAGAAAAGGCCTCCTGATGGAGGCCTTTGTTTTTTAATTTTTATTGACTTAATAATAAAGACTTTTTCTGAGATTTATGGAGGGATTATGGCCAATTTAGCGTATGAACTGTTAAACGAAGGGTTATTAACAGATGAACCAGATATATATTATAATATAAGAGATCTTGAAGCAGATAAAATAAATTTATGTTTTATTTTAGGTCATTCTGGTTCTGGTAAAACTACAATGGCCAAAAAATTAAAAGGAGATAAGGTAGATATAAATCCATTGGATGCATTAACTTGTTCTTATAGAGTAACCAATATAGAAGAATATAAAGATTATGAGTTAATGTATAATTTTTTTAAATCTCATCCAGAATATCTTGGTAAATTTTATAACGAATATTATTACATGGTAGTAAACGATTTCATTGATTATGCAATGGAATACGCTAAACGTCATAAAAATAAAACCTATATAATAGAAGGAATACAAATATTTATTTATTGTGATAATGTATCTACATTTGAAAAATATGCTGTATTCATCAAGGGTACATCTGCAGTAAAATCATTCTTCAGATCTGCCATAAGAGATTATAAGTTAAATAAAAATACTAGTTTCGATTGGCTAGGAAATAAATTAAGTATGGTTTCAGAGTATCCATATTATGAAAAGCGTATAGATATGTATAGAAATTGGTATGGAAAATTAGAAGCAAATAATAAAACTAAAGATAGTAATATTGTATATTATTTAACTTATCAAGGATATAATGCCTTAGGTGCATATCTCGGTTTATGTACACCACAAGAGAAAGAATATATATTAAATATTCTTAATAAAGAATTTAAAGTTTCTGAAAAACTACTGGATTTAATGCTTGAAAAACCAGGTATTATCTTATTATATACTCCTCGTGGTGGATTAAAATTCAAATCAAAAATATGGCCACTCATGTCAAAGAGATTATCAAATAAATATATGACATCTATACCATTTAGAGACAAAGATAAAGAATATACAAAGGTTTTATTATATAATGATTATGTGTTAATAGTTGATCAAGCATTGCTAAAAAATAAATAATGGAGGTTATTAAATATGGGATTAATAAATACTAGCCATAAAGAAGTAATTCAATCAATAAATAACTTCCAGGCTGATATATTAAAGCATCCATATTATCTATTCAATGATAAGAAAGCTAATATAGTAACTTACTATAATTTAAACACTACAAGAACCACATTAGACGTAGCTGCTAAAATCCCTTATTCTAATCTAGGAGAAGAATCTCCACTAAGATTTAATAGAATAAAAGATATGTTTCTATATGGATTGGAAAGGGTATCTTTATCATTAGAACAAGGTGATTTTGGTTTGGAATCATCTTCTATTACAGGAGATGGTGTTGTATTACCAGATACTATTCAGCCATATCCAGGTGATTATTTTACTATTAATGTGGTACAGCAGAAATATGTGTTTAAAGTTATAGATGCTACACCAGATACATTTCAAGATGGTGCAAACTATTGGAGAATATCTTATCAATTAGACCAATTAAATATAGATAGATTAGAGCCATTAGTAGTTGCAGAGTTTCAGTTTGTATCTGGTAATGTAGGCACTAACTTTAATTGCATTTTACCAAAAACTAAATGGGATTTATCTAAAGAATTAGATGATAGAGCGGTTTTATTAAAGCAATTTTATAAATCGTTATATTATAATGAAAAAGTTCAAACTTATACCTATACTTGGTTATATAAGATTTGTCAATATAATTATCATTCAGCTTATTTCTATGATCCATATTTAATTCAATTTATTATGAATAATAATATACTAAAGAATGATGGAAGTAAATATATTTATATAGGGCATAAAACTGTATTGGAACCAACGTTTGCAATAAAATATTCTAAATCTATATGGGCTTGCTTAGAAGCTAGAGAAAAGGATAATATACACGCATGTACAATACAAACTTATGCTAAATATATAGATGACCCATCTACTATATTCCAAACAAGATACGAAGATTATTACGAATTAACCTATGATAAACCATCTGCTATAACTGAATATACTTCTCAAACTATTACTATATTAGATCCACAAGTCATAGGTCATATAGAAGAAAATGATTATTTCTCTTATGATAATTTAAAATATTCTAGATACAATTTATTGGTTAAATATATGAATGATCAAGATATATCTATAGAAGATTTGGTTGTATATGATCGTATTCAGGATTTCGAAAATGATCCAATCAATTATTTCTTAATTCCAATGGCAATATTCTGTATGGAGTATTATATAAAGAAACTAATGACAAAAACATCATAATAATTATTGAAGGAGGTCTATAAAATATTATGTCTCATACGACCTTAGATGATCTTTTTATGGAAGATATAGATAATGGCTATGTAGTTGAATCTATTGCCAATGTTCATCATATTGGTCAATATATCGATTACATCGGTGATGAAAACAGAGAGGGATTATTTGAAGCAGAAGAACCTATTAAAGAAGAAAAAGAACCATCATTATTCGAATTTGGCTCATTAGAAGAATCTGATATTATTGATCCTACTGATGGTCCAGAGGATGAAGAGATCAATGATGATTTCTTCTCTAATGGAGATTATATTGATATGGTTGCAAGTGAAGAGAGATAATGGGGGTAAATGATATTATGAAAGAAAAGAATGTTATCGTATTTGCCTCTATAGATGATGCAGTTGATGCTGCTATGAGTATTACTGTAGATGGATCTATAGATGATGCAATTGAATATGCTTCTAATGAAGAATTTGCTAGAAGAATGATGGGAATGGATCAAGAAGTCCAAGAAAACCCATTCTCAGAAGCAGCTAATCTCGTAGAATATGGGATTACTGATGAGGAGCTTGCTCCATATCAAGAAGCAGATGAACTATTAACAGATCTATACAATGAATCTAAAAGTATAGATACAGATTCTACAGCGTCTAATATGTCTAGTACAGTTGCTGATACTGAAGCAAATGAATACATAGATGCATATGAAGACGTGGCTCAAGGCCATATGGATATCGGCGAAATGATTGATTTCGTCGCATCTATGGAATAAATAAAATATTTTAAGTAAAGGAGAGATACGATAATGGCTCTAACTCCAATGGATACTAAGACTACTGCTATTTTTGAAGTTACCCCTATGCATCCAACTCGCAATGTGACTGATAAGGTTCTATATAAGGACAATGGTAAGTCATATGAAGTTGAAATGACTGCAACCCAGGCTAAGGCTGCAGCTAAGACTTGTAAGGATATTAAGATTGCTGTTGATGGTTCCTACTATCCTGTAACCCCTGCTACTACAGATGATGCTGTTGTAAGTGCTATTGCTGGAGAAGCACCTGCTGATGTGGAAGCAGTTGAAGCTGGAAAGAGAGCATTTGGTTCTTATTTCCATAGTGTCAAGGAAGATGATGAGATTCTTGGCAAGGTTGGAAAAGACTTTGGTGAGGTTTTCGTAGAAGGATTTGGTGCAAGAGGTCATCTTGCATATATTGCTAATTTTACTGACTATTCCAGTGATGAAAACAGACAGAATGGTTATTTCTTCCCATTTGCATATGAATCAAATGAAGAATATACCGAAGTCACTTATAAGGTTATCACATCAGGTGATGATGCTGTCGAGTGTGCGGATCTTAATGCTGTTTGGATTGGTGCTACTGCTAGTGCGGCTGCTAAAGCTATCATTGAATTTGCTGGAAAAGATGCTGATGGGAATGATGTCAAGGGTTATATTAAGATGACTAACATCGCATGTGATGCAAAGATTGCAGCCGTTGGTTCTCCTGAAGCAGAAGCTGCTGAAGATGCTACTGCCGGTGGAAGCACCCAGGGTGATCCAAATCAGTATAAGCCAGTTGAAAAGAACGCAGTTGGTGCTGGTGTTTCTGCTGAAATTTATTTATCTTATCTCCATAGAGAGAATGCAGGTGTTAAGAATGGTAATACTTCTGTAAGTCCTCTTTGGAATGATATTGAATGTGATGTTCTTGAAGATGCTAATAATAGCCCATATAAGAATGCAAACGCACAGTGTTATTCTGATGAAAGAATTATCCAGAGCATAAGCGGATATGCTAATTATAGAAATAAGAATAAGTTAGCTGTAGGTGGTGATTATGTTAAGTATATGCCATATATCAAGAACAATGGTTCTGTTGATGCATATGTGAGATATACTTTACTTATCCCAGCTTCAATTAACCAGGATCTGTATGATAAGTCTTACTTCACTTCCAGTGCAAAGACCGAATTTACCCTTGATACCGGTGAGAATTATCTTGGTACAGCAGTTACGCATAAGGGAAGAGATTACTTTAAGTATGTCTTTACGAGAAAAGATCCGCTTCCTGCTGGCGAAATCAGTTATTGGAATCCATGGGGTTCACTTGCTCTCAATGCAGATGTAACTGAAGAGAAGGTTGCCGAGTATACTGCTGAAGGCGTTATTAAGAACGGTGTTGTTCAGGTAGTCTCTATTGTTGATGCTATCAATGCATCTGATTATGATAGTGCAGATGCTGCATTTACCGCTTTTGATGCAGCAAAGGGTAATTAATAATTGATTCTGTTTCCTACATTATAATACAAATATTATAATTTAGAAAGAGGGTTAAATAATATCTATGATGGTTAAGAAGGTTTTCATTAGCCAACCAATGAATGGAAAATCTGATGATGAGATTCTTACTATTAGAGCAGAAGCATCTAAATTAATTGATAAATATTTTAATATTCTTGGATACAAAGCAGAAATTGTTAGCACATTCTTTACAGAAGCTGATAAGCCTGATGGAGTTCCAGAAAATGCAAATAGATTATGGTATTTAGGAAGAGCTATACAAATGCTTGGACAATGCGAATATTGCTTTTTCTGTGATGGATGGGAAAATGCAAAAGGATGTGTTATAGAAAGCGAAGTATGTAAGAAATATGGAATATTATCTATTAATAAAGATATAATTGGTGAAGTATTAGATCCAATAAGAAAGAAAATATAAAATAATAAATGACCAGAGGAGTTTATCCTCTGGTCATTTTATATACATACTAACAATATTGTAAAGAAGGTTAAATCATTCCACCCTCACCTCATATGTTTATATTCATCTACGGCTCTATGAATATGCATATTAAACTAATCAAAGTGTTCATTATGTCAAAGTGCTCACTAGATTTAACCTTCTTTTATTGTAAATATATTATTACCAGTAGGGTTTATCCCTACTGGTATTTTATTTTTGTACTATTTTAAACAGTTAAATAACATAAATAATTCATAAGGAGAATAAGTATGACATCTGCATTAGCAAGAATTAATTCAGCTGTATGTAAGTTTACTGTAGCTATAAATAAAAAATCAAGAATTCCTAATAATATTAGATCATATATTACAAAAGATATTATCAAGAATTCAGTTAATAGTAGCTCATATATATTAGAAAATCTAACTGCTGCTACAATCTATAGAATAATGCTATGGGTTGGTGGAGATGTATCTTATGACAATAATTATTGGATTCATCTTCCTATAAGAACAGATAAAGATACTACAATTAAAGCTCTTGTAGAATTGGTAGAAAAAGCAGAGTCAAAATCAAAAGAATATGAATATATAGAAGAAATAAAAATTCCTGAAGTTGAAAATATAGAAGAGATTGATAATCCAACTGAAGAAACCAATGAAATTTTAATTAATACTGTTCCAGATGAAATTCCTTCTCTTGATAGCCCAGTTGTTTCATCTTCTGATACTATTACTATACCAGTAGATGATAAAAAAGAAGAGCAAGTTACAAACCAAATTACTGTAGATAGCGCACCACATCTTCCAACACCTCCATATGAATATGTAGGAAAAAGGCATCATAGAAGGAAAAAATAAACGTGATTCTCTATTCTACCTGGATAGGAGGAGATTACCTATCCAGGTAATCTTGTGAATCTTTACTGGTGTTTCTCTATCGATATTCAGTTGTGTTATTCAATTGTAATAAAGTATTTAATTTTTAGGAATAGGCGGTGCTGGAATTGGGAACCATACAGGTATTGTTACTCCACCCCAAGCCATATCAATCCTATTCATAAGAATTATACCTCCTATACTTCATTACACATATATAATATCTAATTAATATTTTTAAATTTATTAATTACCCAAAACATCACAGTAAATGATATATCTTAATGAATGAAGGGAGATATAGATCATATGGAAAATACTTTTCTTAATAGTATTAAGACGGAATGCATGGCACAAATGAAGAAAAATAATATACTTGCATCCGTTATTGGGGCTATAGCATATTATCATTCTAATGGTGGACAAAATGATATGCTACCTGCCACTTCTAACTTATTTAAGCTTAGAGCAGATAATAATTGGGGTGGAAAATGTTTTGGATTTGAATCAAAATCTCTATATAATTCCTATAGAGATGGTCTTGGTAGTAAAGACGACTTATATAGAGTATATAATTCATATACTGAATCTATTGAGGATTGGGTTAATTATATTCTTAATAGAAGAAAAGGAGAAAATGGTCCTTATAGATATAGAAACATAATTGGATTATCATCATATAAAAAGACTGCAAATATATTAGATAAAGATGGATATGTAAAAGATATTACCCATAGAAAAGATTCCAATTTTAATACAGCGATTGTATCTATTATAGATAAATATGATCTTATTAGATGGGATCTTAATACGTTTGCTGAAAAAGCAACACCTGGTGATCAGTTTAGTGTAAAGAAATTTAGTGGAGCTTCTGAAGCATTAATTATCACAGATTATCTCGATGGTGCTAAAGCTATATCTGCACAAAACCAGGGTTATAAAGTGTATGATTCTAAAGGGAATGAAGTTTTTGACCCTTGGACTCATGCAGAATCTGACCCAATTTATAGAGTTAGAATTGATTGGGAAGCTATAG
>Ga0256407_10001807_pt1 | contig 43289 bp, 29 predicted proteins | sample RumenRJG_04DNA_FD_193489 | JGI IMG/M metagenome (GOLD analysis project Ga0256407, IMG submission 193489) | Bovine rumen microbial communities from Lethbridge, Alberta, Canada - RJG_04 | ecosystem: Host-associated > Mammals > Digestive system > Stomach > Rumen | place: Canada: Alberta... | reverse complement strand
GCTCTGCAAAACTCTTAGATTTCCCATTTTTTGCTATTGCACTTTTTTGTACCGTTCAATTTTGGGAGTATTGTGTTTCCTCTTGTGTTTCAGTTATTTACGAAAGCCTCAAACACTTCCACATGAACATTAATGTTGGTAAACGGCTGCAAGTAATCGGTTGATTATCAGTTAACAAGCGTTTGCAGTCTTTCCAAATGGCTATTGTGGGTTCCATCCGTTTTGATTAATTTTGTACCGCATTTGGAACTTGACTATGAAGTGCCACGACATAAGATGTTGCACCATAAGGCAGATAATGCGACGCCACTGCACATTACTCTACCAAAATACTTACACACCATTTGTAGGCAGGCGATGCCGCATTGCATCGTGTCATATTGCTGTATTATGGGAAAATGTCTCATTAATATAATCTGTCTATCTCTTTTTGGCCTGCATTACTTCCTTTGTATCTGTTATTTGTAGCGTTAAAGGAATAACGGATTGTAAGACGAAGGGCTTGCGAATCACTGTAGTTCCATTTGTCGAGTGTCATTTGCGTACCATAGGTTATCATCGAATTTCTGGCAGTCTTGAACAGATCTGTAGCGCTCAACTGAAAGAACCAATTGCCTATGTTCTTGACCATTCCTATATTGATTTGCCAAGACGGCTTCAGGTAAACGACATCCATATCACCGGTTGTGTGTCCGATGACATCTCCATTGACTGACCATCCCTTACCAAGATTTACGCTATTGAGGTAATTGAAGAACAGCACAGGATTGTTCATTCGCTGCTTCTGCCCCATAGCAGTAATCTTAAAGTCCTGCCCAAGATAATTCAGAATCAGACGAGGAGACCACTTGGATATCCTCGGTGATAAGGATAGCAAAGCACTGTACTTTGAAATATGATTGTAGTTGGCGTATGTCATCAAACTAATGGGAGAGTCTTTTGAATATGCGTCAACTACCCCTACTATCGCATCCTTGACATATTGGTAGGTCGCAGAGAGATAAATCCATCTGTACATACCTGACAGGGTTATATCATGATTGATCTCTGATTCCAGCAACGGGTTCCCTTGCTCGTATGTAAAGCGATCGTCATACTGAATGTTGCTGCTCAACTGACTGTACGTTGGACGGCGCGTTTTTGCTGTATAGGTAATGGAAAAGTTTGCCTGCTTGATTGGAAAAGAAAAGTCCAATGTCGGGTAGAATCTACTGTACTCCCTGCTTTGCTCTTTTATGAACTGGTCGTTTTCGTAGTAATCAGACACAGTATGCTCGTACCTGACCCCTGCAGACAATTCACTTTTGCCCAATGTGATGGTTGCGCTGGCAAACGCAGCGATATTGTCCTCTTTGATGTGATTGCCTGAATTGGGCAACAAGTTGCCATCGTTCAAGAAGTTGTCCTTGCGGTCTGTATTTGTATATTCATAGCCAACTTCTGTCTTGATTTTATCCAAGGCATAACCCACGACACCTTTTGAGGCGAGCATCTTATTCCGTACGTGGTTCAAGCTGCCAATGGCCGTTTCTGTGTTAACGGAACGACTGTTCTCCAATATATTTTGTTCAGCCATGTTCTTGCTGAAATAATAATCATTGTTCAGGCTAAAGCTCCAGCGATTGAAATTTCCAAGATAATACATGTTTATCAAATGTAAAGGCATAGTTTCTCTCTTCCAATGAGTATGATAATCGATGTCATCCTGTAAATCACTGTTCAAGAGAACCTTCTCTTGCTGATACCAGTCTGATTTGCTGTTTGGAGATCCCTGGAACTCATACTTGACTCCAAATGTGTTGCTCTTGTCAACTTGCCAGTTGAAGCCCATATCCGCAGTGTACGAAGTGCTCACCGGGAATATGGTCATGTCTGACTTCAGACTATAGACATTACGATTGAAATCGATGGTTGTGGTGCTTCTCTGATCTTGATATCTTTTAGAATAATCCACATTCAGAGAACCAAAGACGTCAATATTATTATGGCGATAGTTAAGGGCGGCATTCCCTGATTCAGAAAAATAATGCGCCAAACGACTTACGGACTGGGCACTTCCGCTCAAGCCCTCACCACTTTTTTTTATCGTCTTGATCAATATCACAGATTTTGTTTCAGCACTGTATCTTGCTCCGGGATTATTGAGAACCTCAACACTTTCTATTTCTTTGGAGGACAGGCGGCTCAGTTCCCCCATATCAGTGAGCTTGCGTCCATTGATATAAATAAGCGGTATGCCTTTTCCAAAAACGCTGACATCTTCATCTTCAACTCTTACTCCAGGCATCTGTGCAAGTACATCCAATGCGTTTCCGGCAATGGACAGGACAGTGCCATTCACAGAGGTCACTATTCCACCTTTACTTAATGTCTGTCGGGGCTTGCTGCTTTTTACCGTCACCTCATCCAACTGGTAACTTTTGTGATCCAAAATCAAAGTATCAGGGATAAAGGATGAGGAAATCCTAACGACCTTAGTATTATAACCTATTGCAGAAACCTTTAGCAAAGCGCCTTCACTTGGAATATTTGATAGACTATATCCGCCTTTGTCGTCGGTCGTGCATCCTTTAATGAATGAAGAATCTGTATCCATTAAAACAACATTGGCGTAAGCTATAGGATTCTTCGACACATCAAGTATCACGCCGTGAGTGTCAGACAAGGTTCTACCAAACCCCAGTGAGATTGCGAGAAAGCTAAAAAGAGAGGTTATTAAAATTCTCATGTAGCAAATTCAGTTTAAAATTATACATCAAATAATCTCGCATGGAAAGATTCATTTCATCTATTATGCAAGTTAAATTAGACATTACATATATGGAGTTTCCATATATGGTTAGATTTTATTCTTCACAATGCAAAGATACTTTCTTTTTCAGATAACGTAATACATCTAACAAAGAGTAATTTTATAAAATATTCAAAACTTACAAATAGATACTTTTTCACTATCATATTAACATAATAACATATATTGCAATTTTATAAGACATAAAAGATACTATTTGAGTATTTAAATAACTTATACGATGCCTATTACTCCTAAAATATTAGTAGATAGACGCTAAAATACCATTTTGTAACAAATTGACAAATATCTCAACAATATTAACCACGCGAATTCAACTAGCAAGTGCAAGTTTTCGATATTTTTTCATTAAAGCATTCTGATGGCGTTAAGAAATTCAATTTTTCTCTATCATGTTAATCTTGTGCATTACTTTTGTTATGGATTGCGTCGTGTATGGTAAATACTATTGCTCTGAGCTCTCTTCCAATTGTATATACCCCTCTTGCCACTATTACGCTTTATTTCATGTGTAATAGTTGATGGATGAACATTTATAGCTGCAGCTATATCTTTTGATTATACCTCACCGAAAAATAGCACTTCTATCTTGAACTTGCGACCCTACGACAATATTTTTGAAATAAGTTTGGTACAATGGATTAAAATCGCTACTTTTGCTTTTTAGAGAGTGATATAAAAAATACTTCTTAGAGTAATAATAAAATCGGTAATGAAGGTAATCCATCAAATCATCATCTTGATGACAATATGGGCTATGGGAACAAATCCTCTCATGGCTCAAGAACAGATAGAAAAACCACGAAAGAAGGTTGCATTGGTACTTTCTGGAGGCGGGGCCAAAGGTATGGCCCATATTGGTGTTATCAAGGTGTTGGAACGAGCAGGAATCCCTATCGACATCGTGACAGGAACCTCGATGGGTAGTATTATCGGAGGATTGTATAGCATTGGATGGAATGGCACGGAGATGGACTCCCTCGTACGCAAACAAGATTGGGGATTCCTACTTTCCGACAGACAAGACTATTACTCTCAATCCGTTATCAACCGCGAACGACAGAATACTTATTTTTTCACCAAGCGTCTTACGATGGGTGGCAAAAGACAAGTCAGTGATGTGGGAGGTATCATCGCAGGTAGAAACTTGGAGAAACTCTTCAATCGCCTTACACAAGGATACGGCGATTCTATCGACTTCAACCGTTTACCACGTCCTTTTGCTTGTGTGGCGACGAATATCATCAACAATACGGAATACGACTTCCATAGTGGGCGTCTTGCTCAGGCTATGCGTGCCAGTATGGCCATCCCGGCGGTATTCTCGCCTGTGAGACTCGACGATAAACTGTTGGCAGATGGTGGATTGCGCAACAACTATCCTGCCGATATCGCACGTGAGATGGGAGCCGACTATGTGATCGGAGTTCTTGTGCAAAGTAAGGAACGTGGTATCAACGAACTGAAGACGAGTGCCCAGATCTTGGGGCAGATCATCGACCAAAACTGTAAGAATAAGTATGATGCCAACCTTGCCATCACCGATATTCCTATCGCCGTCAACGTGTCTGGATATAGCGCAGCCAGTTTCTCCAAGAATGCCGTGGACAGTTTGATACGGCGAGGTGAGGAGGCTGGTATGGCCAATTGGGATAAGATTATGGCCCTCAAACGACAACTCGGTCTTGCCGATGACTACCAACCGGTGAAACTTCATCCTAATGCCGAGGCGCTGTTGCCTGTCAACTTCCGTGAGGACGAGCGCCAGATGCGTCCGGAGAGAGACCAAGTTCTAGGAAGTGTGGGCTTCCGTTTTGATACCGAAGAAATGGTAGCTTTGCAACTAGATGGCCTCTATCAGATGTCTAAACGTCCGTTGGATGCAGAACTGACTCTGCGATTGGGCAAACGCATCATGGCAAAGACACAAGGGATATGGGCGATGAAGAACCATGCCAAAATGGCTTTGGGTTATACCTACCGATATAACGACTTCGATGTATATAAAAAAGGTGAGGAAGATTATACGCTAAGGTATCATCATCATCAGGTCGCTTTTAGTTTCTTGGGGGTGGGCATACGAAATATGGTACTCGACCTTACGGCTCGATGGGACTATTACCGTTATGCGCAGATGCTCAAATTGGCTCCTGTGGGGCATGATGATCTTTCGTTCAGCGATGACCATTTTGTCAGTTATCATGCCAATCTTCATTACAATTCCGAGAATATGGGCACCTTTGCAACAAAGGGTGCTAGGTTTCAGGCAGAATATGCCTACTTTACTGATAATTTCGGCGATTATAAGGGAAGTACAGGTATCAGCATCTTGAGTGCGATGTGGCGAATCTCGTTGGCGATGAACCATCGGTTCACTCTTCAACCGATGCTTTATGGACGAATGCTTACCGGTAAGGAGATACCTACCATCTTGGGCAACACGATTGGTGGACAATGGTATGGTAACTTCATCGAACAGCAGATGCCTTTTGCCGGTATGGGACATATCCAATGGGTGGACAAAGACTTCCTAGCATTTCAGATCAAGGCACAAGAACGACTTACCACCAACAACTTCGTATTGTTCAAGGTAGCTATGGCACAGAATGCCGACCGCTTGCGTGAACTCATGAAGCATCACACTTTATGGGGAGCACAATTGGAGTATTATTATCGTACACTCTTCGGTCCTGTAGGAGCGACATTTGGTTACTCTAATGTGGCAAAAGGTGTTAATCTGTATATAAATATCGGTTTTAACTTCTAAAAGATCGTTTTCTTTTATTGTTTTCTTACGCTTATTACCTAAATATTGTGAACATCTACCACATTCTTGGTATATAAAATCACAATTTTTAGGTATTGTGGCTTTTTGTGAATCTCCATACCTTTGCATCTGCAATAGAATCGGTTTAGATACCGGAAGATAAAACAAAGGATTGAGAGAATGAACAGAATAGGAGATGTCGTACTCATTTCTCTTCTTACTGTGATACCAAGTAAAGGTTGTGCTCAGAATGTGGTGAAGAGAAATCAGGTAGACAGTATAGCGAAACCACGTCATTTTGTACGAAAAGATTCCATCAGTAAGATGGAACGTGATGTGCATGCCTTAGGCGAAGTGGTGGTAACAGCTCAGGAAGCACGAGGATTGTCGAGTAGTTCGGTGGTGGGAAAGCACGCAATGGAACATCTGCAACCATCTTCTTTCAGCGATCTGTTGGAGTTGTTGCCAGGTGGTCATTCCGTCGATCCCACGATGACACAAGCCAATACCATTCGTCTGCGCGAGGCCGGTAGTTCTACCAATAGCAATTATGCGACCTCCTCGTTGGGAACAAGTTTTGTGGTTGATGGCGCTCCGATCAGCACGAATGCCAATATGCAATATATCTCGGGTGGTGACACGAAGGATGCCAACAGAACCACGATGAATGCCGGTGTGGATATGCGAAGTATATCTACGGACGATATCGAGCGCGTGGAAATCGTCAGAGGTATCCCTTCGGTAGAATACGGTGACCTGACGAGTGGTCTCGTGAAGATAGAACGTAAACGGGGAGGACACGACCTGTCGGCTCGACTCAAAGCAGATATGGATAGTAAGCTCTTCTATTTGGCCAAGGGATGGCAATGGGACAACGGAGCGACGTTGAACCTGAGTGCCGACTATCTGGCGGCCAATGGTGATCCGCGCAACACATTGGAAAACTTCAAGCGTGTGAGTGCCAGCGTTCGCTATGGAAAGAAATGGAAACACACCTCTTATATACTAGACTTAACGAGTAATCTGGATTTCGGTAGCATTCTGGATAACGACCGTCAAGACCCCGACCTCAACAAAAACAAGATTGATACTTATCGGAACGATTCCCGTCGATGGGCGTGGAGCACGATTCTCAACCTCCGTACCGTAAAACCATCGTGGTTGAAGTCACTTTTGATGACCTTCTCCACAAGTTATGAAGACGATCATTCCGAGCATACCCGTTTTGTAGAGACTTCAGCCAACACCATTGCGGCAACGACACTTGTCACGGGTGAGAGTTATGCCCACATTCTCCCATATTCTTATACCGCCACGGCAGGGAGCGAAGGTCGTCCGATGAATGTCTTCCTTAAGGTGAACGGCAAATTTCAAGTGCCGAGTGATAAGTTGGTAAACACCCTCCTCATCGGAGCCAATTGGAATATCGACAAGAACTTTGGGCGCGGACAAGTTTTCGATATGTTGTTGCCGTTATATCCCGGTGTTTCCGCCCGTCCTCGTGACCTCTCGGAGATACCAGCCAACCATACCGTTTCTTTCTATGCCGAAGAGAATGTGAAGTTGCCTGTGGGCGATCATCTCTTTGAAATAAACGCAGGTGTACGTTCCAACCAGTTGTTCAATATCGGCAAACGTTATGCCATCGATGGGCGAATGTTCCTCGATCCTCGTGTCAACATCGGATGGACCCTGCCGAGTTTCCGTTTCTTCGGTATGCCTTCATTCGTCAAGATATATGGTGGCGTGGGCGAGCATACCAAGTTTCCTACTCTTGCCCAGTTGTTCCCTAATCCTAAGTATATTGATTTGGCCGAACTCAACTATTATGATACCTATCATCCGGAGTATAGTTGTGTGTATCTGCAAACCTATGTTGTTGATGAAACCAATGAGCAATTGCAACCTGCGCGCAATATGAAGTGGGAAGTGAATGCCGACTGGAACTTTGGAGGCAACCGTCTTACCGTTACTTATTTCCATGAACAGATGGCATCGGGTTTCCGCGAACAACGCATCTATGCGCCTTATGCTTATCGCAAGTTTGATGCCGGTAATATCGATGGTCGACAGCTCACGTCAATTCCTGATGTGTCGGTATTGCCTTATACGAATCTCCTGGAACTTTATTCCAATACCCAATATACCAATGGTAGTGAAACTCAGAAGAGAGGTATCGAATATACCTTTGCCAGTAGGCGAATCCCACAACTGATGACCCGACTCACCATCACGGGAGCATGGTTCCATACGGTATATCGCAACTCGATGGTGGAGATGGAGCGCCCGAGTGTGGTCCTCGACAATCGACAGATACAGTATGTGGGCATCTATAAGGATAATGATGGAGTGACCAATGAGATGGCCAACACAAATTTTACCTTTGATACGGATATTCCACGCCTGCAACTAGGTTTCTCGATATCGGCACAATGTCAATGGTATACGTCGAGTCAACGGAGTAGACTGAGTAACGAACCTGTGGCCTATATGAATCCCGAAGGCAACACGATAGATTGGAAAGAGGGCGACGAAAACGATATCTTCTTGCATTACCTCGTAAGAAACTATACCGAGAATGATTTCGTGAAGAATGTTGTTCCTTTTGCTATGAACCTGAACTTCAAGGTAACAAAGAAACTCTTCAATGATAAACTGAACGTTGCGATGTTCTGTAATCGCATCTGGGATTATTCTCCTGATTATCAGAATGGTAATATGACGATCAGAAGACATGTGAACCCGTATTTCGGACTGGAAATGAATTTAAAATTATGAAGATGAAGAAATTATTATATATGATGGTCGTTGGCGTGATGCTGATGAGCCTTACCGCTTGTCATGCTGATGAAGATCAACTCTTTACTACGGCTGCCATCACCCTTACAGGGAGCGATACGATCTATGTCGATAGGATACAAGGAACCATAACGCTTACCAACCTGAATACCAAGGAGCGGGTCACCACGGCCGACTTTGACGGTTGTACGGCAACGGTAAACTTGTTGCGTGGAGTGTATCAGGTAAGTGTAGATGGGCAGGTGAAGTATCGTGACGGTCGGGGCATCACGCACATCGACAACTTCCGTGCCTCGCAAGATCAAGTATCGATCGTCGGCAGTTCGATGACAATGGTAGAACTTCCTATGATCTTGATGAATCCGTAATCTTAGTTTTCTCATGATAAAAATGAACAGAAAATTACTCGTACTCAATATATTTTTGACGGTGGCCTGTCTTGGTGGATATGCCGCCCCTAAAGATTCTGCCTATATTGAGCGACAGAATATGCTGAAGACGGGTCTAGGACAATACGATGTCAATCCGGCCTTCTACGGACGAAAGTATCTGTATTCCCAGAACGAACTTCAACTGGGTTTTCTTCATGATCGACAGAAGTTGGCTTATGTAGAACAAAAGGGTGATGGATGCTTTGCAACTCGCATCAGAACAGAGAGTTATATCCGTCTGTCAGAACGCTCTGTGGTATGGGGGACTGCCTCGTATCGCACACGGAATACGCGCAATATTCGATGGAACAATACGGCCGATTATGACCTATTGGCTCCTGATGTGACAGCGGATAGCGTGGGCGGAAATACCAAGGGCGAACAATATTATTTCAGAGGTGGTTATGCTGGTTCGTGTGGTCGATGGACGATAGGTGCCGAGGCTGAATTTAGGGCCGAACAGGAATATCGGCAACGTGACCCACGAATGAGGGGTGTGGTGAGTGATCTGAACATCCGTCTGGGCACTTCTCGTGAATTGGCATCCTATCGATGGGGCTTGGCTCTGTTAGGAAATGTATATCGTCAGCGCAACGATGTGAAATTCTATAATCTTGATGGCGGATATTCTCAATATCTGATGACGGGATTAGGCGAAAGTTATCAGCGTTTTGCCGATAATAAACCGGATGTGCAATATCGGGGAGGTGGCGTCGGATTGTCAATGCAGATGATGCCTATTGCTTCTCCGGGTTGGATGGTCAGCGTGTCGACAAGTGAGCATCGCTATGAGCGTATCTTGGTTTCTTACAACTCATTACCGCTCACTACGCTCTATCATCAGCAGATGGCGTTGATGGCAGGATGGAAGCGTGAAGGTGACAACGACTTGGCCGTATGGGCGGAATACCGATGGCACAAACGATCGGGCGATGAGAGTATCGTGGGGGCAAGTTCGGTGAATGTATATCCCGTAGAGGGCACGCTCACGATGTACAAAAGCGATTTCACCGATGCCTCCGTTCATGCCCTGTATGGTCGTAACGGTCGCCACCCATGGCATCTGGGTATCGATGCAGGCTATCTGGATCAGCATTCTTCTTATGCTTATCCCGATCGCAAGATGGATGTCGCCCGTGGATATGGACGGATCAAGGCGCAACGCATCACTTTCCTCGGTGACCGCTGGAAGTTGCTCACCATGCTGTATACCGGTTATACGAAGAAGTTGAGTAGTCATATCGTGATGCCTTATGCCATCATGGAGAAGAGTGTCATCGAGATGATCGCATCCAACTATAGATTTGCTTGTGCCGATGATTTCCAAGGGGGGGCGTCGGCTCGTGCGGATCATCAGATGAAGGGCGGTAACACGCTCTACTTCCAACTCTCGGGGGACGTCATCGTGAGTCGTCCGACGAACAACGAGCAACAGGTGGTATGTACCGTAGGTATCACCTTCTAAAGCGAATAGAACTGAAACGATAACATATAAAATAGAAGTGAAAATGAAAAAGAAACTATTTCGGAGCCTACTCGTGCTCCTCAGTTTGAGTATGTCCTTTGTGGCATGTAGTAGTGATAGCGAGGAAAACGTGCCTACGGCTCCTCTGAAACTTGTCGTTCAAGCTCCGCTGGATGCTGACGATGTACAGAGTCTCGACGCTAAGGCTACCCTTACGAATGTACAGACCGGTGCTACTTATTCTCTCGATAAGTTTACCGCTAAGGATGGTAGCTTTTCGGCTACAACAGAGTTGCCTGTCGGCAGTTATAACGTGGCCCTTGACGGCAAATTAGTGTATCAGCTCAATGGTCAACAGGTAAGTTCATTGGTTAAGGCTTCTGCCAATGGGGTAACGGTGGCTCAGTCTACCATAGAGAACACGAAGACCCTTGCCTTGAGTACATATCATGCACAAGATGGTTTCGTAATTTCCGAGATCTATTATACGGGTAGTCTGAATGCTAAGGGTACGAATTCATATATGTATGACCAGTATGTCAAGATTACAAACAATTCCGACCAGACACTTTATGCGGATAGCATCGCATTCTTGGAGTCTGAGTTCCTTACTTCCAGCAAGCATGACTATACACCAGACATGATGAACAAGGCTTTCTCTGTGGATGCTGTCTATATGATTCCTGGTCATGGTAAGGATCATCCTGTAAAACCGGGTGAGTCGATTACTTTGGCTATCCAGGCACTTGACCATACTACCGTTCTTGCCGGAACTGCCAATACCTCAAAGGCTGACTTTGAGTTCTATGATGAGAGTGCAAGTGCTGCCAACCAGGATGTGGACAATCCTGATGTTCCCAACCTCGACAAGTGGTATTCTTATACACAAAGTATCTTCTTGCTTCATCAACAGGGTTACAAGGCTTATGCCATTGCCCGCATGAATACCACCAAGGAGGAGTTTCTGAAGAATAATGCCTATAAGGCTACTTATAAGTTTGTCTTCGGTGACATCTCTAAGGATATGAGTACTAATACTTATTTTGTACCTAACGCATGGATTCTCGATGCCGTAAATCTTGGTGTGGAGGCTAAATATGAATGGAATGTCACTTCTCCTGCTCTTGATGCCGGTTACACGTATGTGAGCACGAAGGCTAACGACAAGGCTCGCTTCGGTAAGGCTGTTATCCGTAAGATGGAGAATGGTAAGTATGTGGATACGAATAATTCTGCGAATGACTTTATCCCTGCTAGCAAGCCTTCTTTGGTGAAGTAATGGGATAAAAGAAGGATGTATATATCTAAAAACAAGAACGTTATGAAAAAGTTTTTTATTTCTCTCATCGTCCTCACATTGTCTCCTCTTGCGCTCATGGCGCAGAAGGTGGGCGTTGATAAGACTTATCGGGTAGGACGATTGAAGAACGGACTTACTTATTATATCCGCCATAATGCCAAGGAGACGGGATTGGCCGATTTCTATATCGTGCAACGTGTGGGTAGTATTTTGGAGGAACCGCGTCAGCGTGGTTTGGCCCACTTCCTGGAGCACATGGCTTTTAATGGTTCGCAGAATTTCCAGGGCACACCTCAGTCACCGGGTATCGTACATTGGTGTGAGGCCCATGGTATCAAGTTCGGTGCCAACCTGAATGCTTATACGTCGGTCGACGAGACTGTATATCATGTGTCTTCGGTTCCTGTGAAGGGTGGGGTGAACGTGGACTCTACACTCCTCATCCTGCACGACTGGAGTCATTATCTGAACCTCTCGGATGTGGAAATCGATAAGGAGCGTGGTGTCATCCATGAGGAATGGCGCAATCGTCGTTCGGGTAAGGCTACCCAGCGCATGATGGAGGAAGCTCTTCCGATTATCTATCGCGGTAGTAAGTATGAGGATTGTATGCCTATCGGTAGTATGGATATCGTGGATCATTTCCCTTATCGTGACCTGCGTGACTATTACCATAAATGGTATCGTCCTGACCTACAGGCTATCATCGTGGTGGGTGACATCGACGTGGATGCCGTGGAGGCCAAGGTGAAGAGTACCTTCGGAAATATCCCAATGCCTGCTGATGCAGCCAAGAGAATCTATTATCCTGTGGGTGATAACGAGGATTTCATCGTGGCTTCACTCAAGAATAAGGAACAGCCGATCATGCTCGTCAACTTGTATATGAAGCGTGATGCGACACCTGATGCTGAGAAGGATGGCGTGGATTATCAGCGCGATGGCTATATTGAGGCACTCATCGACTATATGACGGGGGAACGTCTCAACGAGATGCAGAATGCTGAGATAAAACCTTGTCTGAGTGCTTCTGCCCGTAACGGTCAGTTCTTCATCAGTCGTACCAAGGATGCGTTCACACTTTCCTTTGGGGCGCGCCAAGAGAATGTCAAGGGTTCTTTCGATGCTGCCATCGGTACGATAGAGCGCATTCGTCAGCATGGGTTTACCCAGGCTGAACTGGATCGCGCCAAGGCTTTCCGCAAGAAAGTTGCCGACAGAACTTATCGTGAGCGCAACGATCGTCGCAATTCCTATTTCGTGAGAAAGGCGCAAGCTAACTTCTTGGAGAATGAGCCTCTGTTGAGCGAGGATGAGGATAAGAATTTGCAGGAGCGCTTTGCTCGTGAGGTTTCGCTCAAGGAGGTTAACGCCGTTACTCGTAAGTTGATTTCCGATCGCAATCAGGTTCTCGTAGTCTATGCTCCGGATAAACCTGATTTCCAGATTCCTACGGATGCAGAACTCAAGAAATACGTGAAGGATGCTCAGAGTCGCAAATATCCTGTCTATAAGGACGTGAAACTTACTCAGAATCTTTTACATGAACCTAAGGCCGGTCGCATCGTGAACAAGAAGAATTCTATCCATGGCACCACGGAGTTCACGTTGAGCAATGGCTTGAAGGTGTATTTCAAGCATACCGATTATAATAAGGATCAGGTGGTGATGCATCTCTTCGGCGAGGGTGGCACCTCTGTATATCCTGATAAGGATGCCGTCAACTTTGAAATGATTCCTACCGCTATCAGCAAGTCGGGTGTAGGCAACTTCGATGAGTTGACTTTGGATAAATTCCTTGCCGGCAAGAGTGTGAAGGTTCGTCCGTTCATTGGTGTGGAGACACAAGGTATCAGCGGTAATTCTTCCGTTGCCGATGCCAAGACGATGTTCCAATTGGCTTATCTGTATTTCACGCAACCTCGTCGTGACGACCGAGCCTTCCAAAGTGAGGTGGGACGTATGCATTCGTTCCTCACCAATCGTGAGGCCAGTCCTAATGTGAGCTACAACGATTCGATCTCTGTCATCTCTTATGGTGACAATCCGCGCACTCGTCCTTTCAAGGCTGCCATGCTCAAGGATGTTGACTATGGTCGCATCCTCCAGATCTATCGTGATCGTTTCAGCAATGCGGGCAACTTCCGTCTCATCGTGTTGGGTAACATCGAGGAGTCGGCGCTTCGTCCTTTGCTCGAGAAGTATATGGCTTCTCTGCCTTCTACCGGTAAGGAGGAGACCTTTGCCCACACTTATCCTAATGTGCGTGATGCAAACGAGGTTCATCAATGGAACAAGAAGATGGAGACTCCACAGACTAAGGTCACCATCATCTATACATGGCCGGAGAAATATTCTGCTCAGAATGATCTGAAGCTCGATATGTTGAAGCGTGTGCTCAGCATCGCTTATACCGATAGTGTGCGCGAGGAGAAGGGTGGCGTCTATGGCGTGAGCCTGGGCGCAAGCCTCGACAAGAATTCTACTCCGGAGGCACTCCTCAAGATTTCTTTTACCACGGATCCTGTCAAATATCCTGTTGTGATGCCTATCGTATATCGACAAATTGCTAATATTGCGCAATATGGCCCTGAGGCTTCGAGCATGAATAAGGTGAAGGAATATCTTGTCAAACAATACCATCAGGCTGCCATCACCAACGATTATTGGGATTATGTTCTCTATAATGAGATTCGTAATGGCGTTGACTTCGACAGTAACTATCCAGAAATGGTGGAAGCTGTGACCGCTGCCGACATCCAGCAGATGGCTGCCGACATTCTGAAGAGTAACCGTCGTATCGAGATCACGATGCATTCAGCCCAATAACAAGGCAAGACAGATGATTTTTACTATGGCTCAGTCATGAGTTTTATCTATATTGCAAACAACGCTTCGTATGTTGCCGGCGGGCAATGTATGGAGCGCTTTTGTTGTTAAGGTATAAAACAAGACCCTCTATCCAGTGAGGATAGGGGGTCTTTAAGTTTTAATTAGAATTGATTTAAACATTACATCTGGTTTATCATCATCATGATGATGACAGATATCTTTAGTTTCCTGAATAACATGAGAGTATCCCGAAGGCATCCTGAACGAATCCCGAAGGATTCTCATCTTTTTACTTTCCTTGTCAAAGAAAGGAGGTAAGACCGTTGTCTCACCCCCTTAACTTGTCTATATTCGTTACAAATTATGTCTTGCTAATTCATCGATGCGTTTACTACATCTCCATTTATCCAAGCATTTACGCTGGTTGTCAAAGGTCCTATGCTAGGGCTCTACTACATTTACAGGGAGAGTAATAGTATGCTCACCATCATCATCCCACTCAGCCACTTCTGCATCAACCTTAATAGTTGTTAGACCAAGACTTAACCTAAGAATATATTGTTTGTTAAGTAATACAGGGTCTGCGAAATCAACAGTTTTGGTTATAGTTTGAGTTGTCTCTGAATAACCTGCTGCAAGATTAGCATCCTCCGTTCTTACGGTATAAGTAATAGCAACTGTGAAACGAGGTTTTGTACCTGGCATAAGCATCAGTGGCCTTCTAGTTGTACTATTATATGCTGTTACATATTCTGTAGTAACACCTGTAATACCTGTCGTAACTGATGGTGTTGTAGTTCCAAATAGATTTGCAGCGTCTACAGTTTCAGGATCTATCATATTAGCATTAAGAACGTTATGAGCTCCAGAATCACCAGTAGGAGTAATCTGCTCTGTAGAAGATTGTGCAGCATCAGTTTCCGTTAAATTCCATATACCTGTAGCCAAATTAAAGACACCGCCCTTAGTAGACTTTTTACCCTCACCTTCACTCTTATTATTATCGGTGAAGTTTGTAGAGGTAATAGTAATATTAGAAACTGTAATCTTAGTGCGTGGACGCTCATTTGCATCTGTTTCTATATTTACATTATCTGGGTCAACTTTAACCTGTACATCTTTAATTTTAGCGAGAGCGTGCTTGAAGTTGAAACCAACCTTACCGCTAGTATTCATCTTGGTAAGATTCTCGTTCAAATTAGCAACAGAAGTATCAGAAACTTTGAGGTCAGAACCTACACCGGCTTGAGCGACTCCACCTACAGTAGCACCATTAGTAGATGTTGTACCCCAAAGGAGGTCGACGTCATTACCACTTCCAGACAAAGCATAGGTTACCTTAGGGTCACCATTTACATAGTTTGCTGACAGAGCGGTAATACCAGTTTCTCCGCTACCTGAAGCTACATAAGGAGCATAAGCAAAGAAACTCAGTTTCTGTACAGTAGCCTCAGAAGCTCCATTTGTATCAACTCCATTAGGCCAGTACTTTAGAGGAGTGTAAACCCATCCAGAAGAATAAGTTACCTGCTGGTTCCACATGAAGTTAGGTGCCCAGTTTGGAGTATCTTCTGTAGTTGCCATAGTTGAATGACCTGTAGCACCATAATCAGAAGCGCCTGTGTTATAAGCGAACACACCGAAACCTGTAGTTTGGAGTGTTGTGGAACTAATATCACCTGCATAACCAGCACGTGTTCCATTGCCATTATAAGCAGAGAAAGCGATAGGAGAATCCTGAGCTACATTGTTAACGAAATCGTTACTCTCTGAGCAACTAGCTAGCATCAATAATGAAGATGCAGCAAAAATAAATAGTTTCTTCATAAATAATCTATCTTAAATTAGTAATAGTGTTTAGAAAATGCGAATCTGATCTTTAATATCACAAAAAAGTAATAAGAATGTTTTCTTATGTTAGCCTCATTCTATCTGTTGCAAAAATAAGGGCTATTTTTTTATGTGTCAATATTTTATAGTGACTTTTTTTTCATAATTTGTGATATATTGTTTTTTATTTTTCTTTGTAGTTGTTTTCACCTTAATATATAGAAAGAGTGTAAATGAAGAGCTAAAGTGAAGAAAAAATACGTGCCAACGGGCATTTTTCTGTTAAATCATTACCACTTTAGCGAAAAACTTTGTATATTTGCATCGTTAATTTAATTTCGCATGTGGGGTGGGTTTGTCGTGATGACACGCTCACCTGTTTTTTATTGTTACTTTTGATATATCACAAAAATATGATAAAACACTTGCATAATCCAATAATAGTTGCTAATTTTGCAAAAGATTATAAAAACTAAGACAGTTAAAGGCATTCTGAGAACATATTTTTCTCGTCGTCGTGATGACGACATATTCTCAAGTTATCTATATATATATTATTAATTTGATGGACTTCTCGGCAATGCGTTGGGAAGCCCATTTTTTAGCCTTTATTGTTAATTTCTGAGATATAGATCGTATTTCCCGCTTTTTTATTATCTTTGCAATACGAATTATAAAAATTAAATATTATGTCAACTCCACACAATGCAGCTAATTCCGGTGATATAGCTGAAACCGTTATTATGTCCGGCGACCCTTTGCGCGCCAAGTTCATGGCAGAGCATTTCCTCGAGAACCCTGTACAGTTTAATGGTGTACGAAACATGTTTGGCTATACCGGTACTTATCAAGGTAAACGCGTCAGCGTGATGGGCCATGGCATGGGTATGCCGTCGGTAGGAATCTATAGTTATGAATTGTTCCATTTCTATAATGTGAAACAGATCATCCGTGTGGGCACGGCGGGATGTATCCAGAAGGGTATGGATTTGGGCGACGTTGTCATCGCCCAGGGCTCTTGTACCGATTCCAACTATCTTCATCAATATCGCTTGCCGGGTACTTATGCGCCTATCGCAGACTATGACTTGCTCTCTTCAGCCGTGGAAGGTTGCAAGGAGATGGGCATCCGCTACTGGGTAGGTAATGTGCTGAGTAGCGATGTCTTCTATGATGATAACCAGGAATGGAAGAATTGGGCCAAGATGGGTGTCCTTGCCGTTGAGATGGAAAGTGCGGCGCTCTATGCCAATGCGGCGGCAGCCGGTAAGAAGGCGCTTACAATCCTTACCATCAGCGATAGCTTGGTAGAGGACAAGGCCACATCGGCTGAAGAACGCCAGAATGCTTTCACCAATATGATGAAGGTAGCTTTTAGCTTGATTTGATATTAGACTTAAAGTTCTTAGAAAAAAGACGGCACGATACTCATTGGTATCGTGCCTTTATCGTCCATCACGGACTTCTAATCTTTTGTGTTAACCACTGTCTTTAGTTAAATTGTAAATTGCGATTTTTTTAGAAAGATGAAAGATCTATTTTTCTTCGATGATGCAAATGTATATAAAACGAGCAAACTATGCAAATAATTTATACCCCAAAATGACCCAACATTCGAAAAAATAGCCCCACAAAACCCCACATTTTTTTGTATTTTGTAGGGTAAAAAGTTTTTGGATTCAAAATAATGTACTATCTTTGCATCTGAAACCATAATCAACCGATATATCATGACGACACAGCCTTTAAAGATTCTGTTACAAGATTTTATAGAACAGCATGGGGGAAATAGTGAGGAAAGACTCCGTTTCACGGTGTTCCTGTTCAACTTCATCATTTCTTTCATCGTCCTCTCTACCAATTTGATCAGTATCATAGGCCATGCCCCTGCCACCTATCTTGTCATTACGATAGGACTTCTCTTGGTAAATATATCATCGATGGCATTGTTCTTGGCACATAAGATGAGTCTGGTAAGAGCTTTCGCCTATTATGGCATCGGCTCGCAACTCTTCGAGTCTATGCGTATCATCTTTCTCACCGTGTTGCCTCCGGAGAATGTTGACGTACTTATCGTGGTCAACCAGATAGCGTCTTATTCCATACTCCTGTATCTCGTGATGGGATTCGTGCCTCGTGCCCCGTTTATCGTTGCCCTGATGTCTATCGTCACGATCCTCTTTGCCGGTTTCTATCATGGTGGGGTCATCAGCATGGCTATCACGATGCTCTTTGTCATCTTGATGGCGGTCACGTGTTTCTTGGCTTACATCTGTCATGCCACCATCCATGCCATTCAACAGGAGAATATCAAGTTTCGCTCGCAGCAAGAGGGATTGTTGCGCTCTTTCCAGATGACGGAAGAAGAATTTGTGGTCTTTGTCCAACTCAGTAGAAGTAGGAGAAACGATAGGAAGAGTATCTCCCGACTGTTCAGTAAACTCGGGGAACAGTCAGAGCATAATATCATAGAGGCCGTGAAGATTAGAATGGCGGAAAAGGAAGCCGAGAAGGATGACCTGTCAAAGACATTCCCTAACTTCACCCCCGTGGAACTCGAGGTATGTAAATATGTCATCGCCGGTCATACGCTCAAGGAGGTGGCCCGCATATTAAACAAGTCGGAGAATAATGTGAGTGCCGTGAGGGGTAGAATACGAAAGAAACTCGGACTCGTCCCGGAGGAAGATCTACGTGAAAATCTAGTCATGATAGCCCATAAGAAGAAATAGTCGATGGCACAGTGGGTATCTAGGACGCAAAAAAGAAGGACTACGCCTTCTTTAGTTTAAACGAGTTCTCGATACTGGCTACCTCCTCGGCAAAAGCATGATTAGCCTTCAACAGATTCTCTACAGCCGTACAACTGTGGATGACGGTAGAATGGTCTCTGTTTCCGATCATCTTACCGATCCTACTGGTAGGGATGCGCGTGTACTTCTGTGCCAGATACATCGACACCTGTCGAGCAACGACCAATTCGTGCTTTCTGCTCCTACTGTTGATCGATGTGGCGGAAACCTCGTAATGGTTGCACACGGAAGTCACGATATCGTCGATGGTAAGTGTATGCTTATCCTCCATCTTTACCGCACGCTTGATACAACGTTCAGCCAATTTGAGGTTGATGTCTCCGCCATAGGTAATACTATAAGCGAGCAGACCGTTGATGACGCCCTGTAGATCTCTCACGCTGCCATCGGCATTTTCCGCAATAAAATAGATCACATCTTCCGGAATGTTCAATCCGTTCTTTCTAATCAAGTATTTCAGAATATCTACACACAACTGCTTGTTCGGGTTCTCCAACTCGGCGATGAGTCCGCATGAGAATCTTGTGAGTAGTCTGTCGGGCATATCTTTCAATTCTACCGGAGGACGGTCGCTCGCCAAGATGATTCGTTTACCATTCTTGAATAGGTGGTTGAAGATGTGGAAGAAAGTATCCAGCGTCTTACCTTTGCCCATCCATTCCTGGATATCATCCACGATAAGCATATCTATGGTTTGGTAGAATCCGATGAAATCATTTGTACGATTACTGATTACCGCCTGGGTAAACTGTACCTGAAAGAGTTTGGCACTAATATAGAGTACTCGTTTCTGTGGATACAACTGTTTGGTTCTGTTGCCGATGGCAGAGATCAGATGCGTTTTTCCACATCCAGACGGCCCGTAGAGAAAGAGTGGGTTAAACTGTGTCGTGTTAGGATGTTCCGCTATCGAAGCACCGATGGAACGAGGCAACTTATTACTGTCACCTTCGATATAATTATTAAAGGTGAGATGCGCATTCAGGTTAGAATCCAAATCCGCGGAATGCTGATCGAGGAGAGAAGGAGCCTCGTTGGCCCTTGTCTTAGGTTGAGGAGTAACGGCATTGGCAGGATCAGCCTCTATATCCTGCGAAATCTTATGTTCATTATCGGTAACTATGCGATAAGTAAGACGTACTTTTTCCCCATAATAATGGTGTAGAACCTTGCTCAGCAAGTCTACAAAGTTCTGCTCCAAGTATTCATAGACGAACGGACTCGGTACTTTTACCAAGAGCGTTTGGGTCTTTGGGTCGAATTTCTCGAAGACAATCGGCCTAAACCAGGTATCGTATTGTTGCTCTGTGACATTTCCTTTGATTAAGGAGAGACATTTATCCCAGAGCTTTTTCGGGCTTGTTTCCATTATTGAGTTAAATTACAAATGTGTCTTTCGACGATGTATTACTTTCTAGCTTTTGCAAAGATAAAAAAGATTTCAATATCATGCAAATCCTTTAAAAATACAAAAAATAACATTTTTGATATAACTATCTAATAATAAGATAGTTAATAGATTTTTGCAAAATGCATCATGTAAATTCGCTTAAAGAATTCATAACCTGTTGATTATTAGACTGATAATCATTTTGGTTATTGTTTACGTCTACAATAGTGAAACATATTTATACTCGGTGAGATCTCGTATGATAACGTATCTTTTGAATAGAATCCTTTTTCGTGAAACATTTTGTTTTGCTATTTAGACAATATTTAAATAATAGACCAATCTACAGACTGAAATAGATATAGGTATGACCCTTTTTAGGAATATGCAAAATACGCAGTTAACTTCATCAGCTTACGCAGTTAACTTCGTGGGCTGATAGAGTTAACTGCGTAAGCTGATGAAGTTAACTGCGTAAATTCTTGTTTTTACGGTATTCGGCTGGGGTCATTTTAAAACGAGCCTTGAAAGCTTTATACATCGCTTGTTTGGTTCGATAACCCGTGGCCATGGCGATATCGCTGATTTCTCGATCGGTCTTTGCCAGCAAGTCAGCACAACGGCACAACTTCTTCTCGCTGATCCAAGCGCTGAATGTGAGTCCCACATTATTATATATATAGTCACTCAATTCCATACGGTCGACATTCAAGATGTCGGCAACCGCTTCTAAGGTACAGTTACTGGAATATATCGGGTTGTTGTTCTCTCTCTTGAGGAGGTGAAGCAGTTCGGTGCGGATAATCTCGGCCGTATAGCATCCGTTGTATTTCATCTTGGTATAACGTACAAATTGTGTGTACACACGAATTGACCGTAGTAACAAACCGATCAACAAGATGTGGCACAAACTGTGAAACCAAAGATAGGGTAGTATGTGAGCAATCGTAAGAAGGATGAGTATCGTGACATAGGAGGCCAAGTTGAAATGCTCACGACCTGTCTGCTCACTCTCCAACTCCGAGACATGTTCTCGCCGATGTTTCCGCCAATATATGTATGCCTCGATGAGTTCTCCGAGCATGAAGAGATAAGATAATAGGATAATCCCCAACCAAGCGACGCGGGCTACGAAGATGACATGTTCCGCCGTACCGTCAACAGGTATGATACCTTCCCACTGGTAAATTTGTCGATATCTGTGGCTCAGGCGCATGATGAAATAGAAGATGATGAGAATCAACGGATATTGCAACAGGAAAAACCAATTGAACGGATTGCGATAATGCATTCTGCCATAATATGCTGACGCCAACAACACAAATGTAACAAAAGCGGAATAATATAGACAAATTGTGAATAGTGGAAGTATCTCTATACGACCGTTGTCGACAATAAATAAATCGCTAATCGTAGCCGATACTAATATGCTAAAGAATGTTAAGAAAGAGTGACGACGAAATTGGAAATGTGTATCCTTCATCTTTCTTCCATAAACATGTTGAAATGTTATCACGTATATGAGTGTCAGATTGAGACAGATTATCGTAATGTAATATAATAATGTCATGCGCTATTTATCTATTTTGCAATGCAAATATACGACTTTTTGATTAAAAACAGGTAATTCTCGTTTATTTTAGGTACATGATAACTTTTTTATGAGACATGATAACTTCTATTTTAAAGAATTTCCATAAATTTGCGCAAGAAAGAAGAAAGATTTATGCATGCGAAGAAATATCCGATTTTATAAAAATTGGGTATTAGATTAATAACTCTCTGATTATTTATAAAATTATATTCTTCGTAACGATTACACATATATGGATAATCAGAAGAAAAAGTTCTTATCTTATATATTTAAGATGGTGCCGCTCGGGAGAGTAGCACCATGACTTTTTTTATCTTGTTAACAAAATGCATTCTTAATTTGTTTACAATAATTAACACGCTGTAAGTATCTATTCTACTAAAAGTTTGTATCTTTGCGTATAATTTATTTCTCTTATATTATATAAATACAAATATTATGACCGAAGAAAAATTTAGAGTTGAGAGCGACCTTTTGGGCGAACTCAAGGTTCCTGATGACGCGCTGTATGGCGTACAGACCCAACGAGGCATCAACAATTATCATATCTCTCGCAAGAAGATGCGTGACTATCCTGATTATGTAATCGCTATAGCTTATGTGAAGTTGGCTGCTGTACAGACCAATCATGCGCTGGGTGTCATTGGTGACGAGATCGCCGGTGCCATCAGTCAGGCTTGTCGCGAGATCATCGATGGCAAATGGCATGAGAATTTTCCTATCGATATGATGCAGGGTGGTGCCGGTACATCGGTAAACATGAACGCTAATGAGGTTATCGCCAATCGTGCGCTCGAAATCATGGGGCACAAGAAGGGTGAATATCAATATTGTTATCCTAATGACCACGTGAACTGTGGACAATCTACGAATGATGTTTATCCGACAACGATTCGTTATGCGATCATTCGTATGAACAAGACGTTGGTGGCTAGTCTTACCGGACTGATCAGTGCGTTGCGCTATAAGGCTGAAGAGTATAATGATGCGATCAAGATGGGTAGAACTCAGTTGCAAGATGCCGTGCCGATGACGTTTGGACAGGAGTTTAAGGCTTATGCCAACAATCTTGAAGAGGAATTGCTGAACCTGGATCGTAACGTGAAATTGCTTCACGAGATCAATATGGGTGGTACGGCCATTGGTACGGGACTGAATGCTGTTCCGGGATTTGCCAAACTTTGTGCTGCCAACTTGAGTAAACTTACCGGTGAGAATTTTGTTTCAGCTACCGACCTTGTAGAAGCAACTCCTGATACGGGTGCTTATGTGAGTTATTCGGGCGCACTGAAGCGTTTGGCCATCAAACTGTCTAAGATCTGTAACGACCTACGACTGATGGCTTCGGGCCCTCGCTGCGGTCTAAAGGAAATCAACTTGCCGGCCAAGGCTCCTGGTTCTTCTATTATGCCAGGTAAGGTGAACCCGGTAATTCCGGAGGTTACCAATCAGGTTTGTTTCAAGGTGATTGGTAACGATACTACGGTTTCGTTTGCCGCAGAAGCCGGACAGTTGGAACTTAACGTTATGGAACCGGTCATCACGGAATGTTTGTTCGAAAGTTTGCTGTGGTTGCATAATGCTATCGATACGCTGACGGAAGAATGCGTGCTCGGTATCACCGTGAACAAAGAGCGTTGCTATGACATGGTGAAGAACAGCATCGGAATTGTTACGGCTTTGAATCCTTATATCGGATATAAGAACAGTACGAAGGTGGCTAAAGAGGCTCTCGAGACCAACCGCTCGGTCTATGATATCGTTATCGAAAAGGGGCTGATGACCAAAGAGGCGCTTGACGAAGCCCTCGATCCGAAGGCTATGCTTCAGTCGCATAAGTTTCTTACCAAAGACTTATCTTCTAAATGATGAATTTTGATTGAGGTTGTCATGGCAACCTTATAGTTATAGGGAGGCTATCTGTATATCAACAGATGGCCTCTGCTTTTGGGTGTCCTTTAGGAATAAAATCGTTTGCACATAATAAAAATGAATGTGCAAAATCGCTAATCTTTTGTATAATATATGTTAAGTTTATACGACCATCTCCCCTTATCTTATCGATTTCTTATAAATTTGTCTTTGAGAAAAAAAGTAGTAATGATATGACAAGTGAAGAATGGTATCTGAAAGGAAATGAAGCGCGTCGCCATCAGCATTTCGATGAAGCAATTCATTGCTATATGGAAGCTATCGCCCTGGATGCGAATAGTCCAGCCGTAGAAGCCAAACGGATGCTCGAAGATATTTATTCCTTCTATTGTAAGGATTTCTATAATCCCTAACAGTTTGCTACCTGATGTAATATATGTGAAAAATAATCATAAAAACAATACAGATGAGCAAGATGAAAGGAGCCATCGTGGTGAATACGGATCGATGCAAAGGATGCGGACTGTGTATCGCAGCCTGTCCTAAGCAAGCGATAGCGATGGCTGACAAGAAAGTAAATGTAAGCGGTTACCCGTATGTAGAGCCAAGTGCCCAGGCTGACGCCTGCACAGGTTGTACATCGTGTGCCATTGTTTGTCCGGACGGTTGCATTACCGTGTACAGAAAAAAAGTGGAGGAATAACGATATGGAGAACGAAGTGTTATTGATGAAAGGCAATGAGGCAATCGCTCATGCTGCCATTAGATGTGGTGCAGATGGTTTCTTCGGTTATCCTATCACCCCTCAAAGTGAGATTATCGAAACGTTAGCCTTGCTTAAACCTTGGGAAACTACCGGAATGGTGGTTTTGCAGGCTGAAAGTGAGGTGGCTTCTATCAATATGTTATATGGCGGAGCCGGTGCCGGCAAGCGTGTGCTTACCACTTCTTCGAGTCCTGGTGTGGCTCTGATGCAAGAAGGTATCGCTTATATGGCCGGTGCTGAATTGCCTGGTGTTATCGTGAACGTGCAACGTGGCGGTCCGGGACTGGGTACAATTCAACCTTCGCAAGCTGACTATTTCCAAGCTACTCGTGGTGGCGGTAATGGTGACTATAATGTCATCGTTCTAGCTCCGAATAGTGTACAGGAGATGGCCGACTTCGTAGATTTGGCTTTTGAACTGGCTTTCCGCTACCGTAACCCTGCCATGATCCTTTCGGATGGTGTTATCGGACAGATGATGGAGAAGGTGGTATTGCCACCGGTAAAACTTCGTCGTACGGAGGAACAAATTAAGAAAGAATGTCCGTGGGCGACCTTCGGAAGAACTGCCAATCGTAAGCCGAATATCATCACTTCTCTTGAATTGAAACCTGAAGTAATGGAACAACGAAATCTGTCTATGCAAGCTAAGTATCAGGAGATTAAAGACCATGAGGTGAGATACGAGATGCTAGAATGTGAGGATGCTGACTATGTGATCGTTGCTTTTGGTAGTGCTGCCCGTATTGCAGAGAAGGCTATCGAGATCGCACGTGAAGAAGGTATTAAGGTGGGCCTCTTCCGACCAATCACATTGTGGCCTTTCCCTGAGAAGCAGTTGGCTGATCTGGCCAAGAAGGTGAAGGGTATGCTCGTGACGGAGATCAATGCCGGTCAGATGATAGAGGATGTAAAACTTGCTGTGAATGGTGTCGTACCGGTAGAACACTTCGGACGACTGGGCGGTATCGTTCCGGAACCACAGGAGATAGTTGAGAATCTTAAAAAAATGATGTAAGCAATGAATGAAGATATAATTTCACCTGAGAATTTGGTGTATGAGAAACCAAAATTGATGAACGATACTCCGATGCATTATTGTGCCGGATGTTCACATGGTGTGGTTCATAAACTCGTTGCCGAGGTTATCGAGGAGATGGGTATGGAGGAGAAAACCGTAGGCGTTTGCCCGGTAGGATGCGCCGTGTTTGCCTATCGTTATCTGGACATCGACTGGCAGGAGGCTGCCCATGGTCGTGCGCCAGCAGTAGCGACAGCTATTAAGAGATTGTGGCCCGACCGCCTCGTGTTTACGTATCAAGGTGATGGTGACTTGGCTTGTATCGGTACTTGTGAAACAATTCATGCCTTGAATAGAGGTGAGAACATTCCTATCATCTTCATCAACAATGCAATCTATGGTATGACGGGTGGACAGATGGCTCCTACCACTCTGATCGGTCAGAAGACGGCAACTTGTCCGTATGGTCGTGATCCGGAAATTCATGGTTATCCACTGAAAATTACGGAATTGGCTGCCCAACTCGATGGTACTTGTTATGTCACTCGACAGAGCGTAGAGACCGTGGCTGCCATTCGACAGACCAAGAAGGCCATCCGTAAAGCTTTCGAAGCCAGTATGCAAGGCAAGGGTAGCAGTTTGATAGAAGTGGTAAGTACCTGTAATAGTGGTTGGAAGATGAGCCCTGTGAAAGCCAATGAATGGTTGGAAGAACATATGTTGGAATTCTATCATAAGGGTGATCTGAAAGATACAACAGGTCTATAGTTTTTAATCTTTATGTCTTTGCACCTGATGTGGGATCATCAGGTGTGGAGAAATGAATAGTAGAAATATGAAGAAAGAAATAATAATCTCCGGATTTGGTGGCCAGGGTGTTCTCTCGATGGGTAAGATACTGGCTTATTCCGGTTTGATGGAAGATAAAGAGGTGACATGGATGCCTGCTTATGGTCCAGAGCAACGTGGCGGTACTGCCAATGTTACGGTAATCATCAGCGATGATCGTATCTCTTCGCCAATTCTTAGTAGTTATGATATTGCCATCGTACTGAACCAACCTTCACTCGATAAGTTTGAGAGTAAGGTGAAACCGGGCGGCATCCTTATCTATGATGGCTTTGGCGTGATGAATCCTCCTACCCGTAAGGATATCAAGGTGTATCGCATCGATGCAATGGATAAGGCTGCCGAGATGAAGAATTCCAAAGTCTTTAACATGATCGTGCTGGGTGGACTACTTCAGGTTTGTCCGATCTTACCAGACAAGGCGTTGGAGAAAGCTTTGTATAAGACATTGCCGGAGCGCCATCATAACTTGATTCCGCTGAATATGGAAGCTGTTGGTGAGGGAAGAAAGATCATCAACGAAAAATAGTGATATGACATCCCTTAGATAAGGACGGAAGAATTTCCGTCTACAAGAAAGGTCGCATTCAACAGAATACGACCCTTTTTATTTTTTTCACTATAACCCATTATAGTGTGTAGAAATAAATTTAATGTTGTTCCTCGTTATCGCTGCAAAGTAACATGATAGGAGCGATAGTCATCTTCTCAATCTTTGGCTTTTTGTAAACTAACTTTTTCATTTTTCCACATTAATCTTTTTACCGGCTGCAAAGTTAATAATTTTATATGAGTTATAAAACAAATATTATATTTTTTTGAAATAGACAAAATAGAAAAAGATCCGACAATCACTTGCCGAATCTTTCTTTTTAGTTTTATAGATATGCTCACGCACGTAAAAACTAACCTCTTAAATTTGCTTGAAAAACTCTCTAAAATTCTATAAATTTCAAATTGAACATGTTGAATAAGTAATTATCTAACTTGTTTAAATGCAAATGAACTATTAACTGTATGCTTACAACTTCAAATGTAGAAAACTGAAGACTGGAACGGATTTAAAATCCACTTTAATCAAATAATCTTCTTGTATATCTATCTAAAACTGTTTTATATTTCGCAAATATAAATTAAATTTGGGAAACTTGCACGCTTTTTAAGGTTTTTCTTTGTTTTTTTCTTATAAAAAATGATTTTTGAACCTATAAATACTGTATTTATCCCCCTGATTACCACTATTTATAGAACGAATAAAGGCTGTGGAAACTACCACAGCCTTGGTTATTACATAGTTGATAGATTTCAGAACTTCACAGTCCCTTTTATCATAAAGCAAATGATCATTGGTTACATGGCGAAGGTGTTGAAACCTCCGTCTACTACAGCTACGGTACCTGTCACGAATGCTGCCGCATCGCTCATCAGATACTGGATGGTACCACATAGCTCTTCCGGTTTGCCCATACGACCGAATGGGGTCTGACGGATAACGTCTTTTCCTCGTTGGGTAAAACTTCCATCCGGATTGGTGAGTAATGCTCGGTTCTGTTCGGTAATGAAGAAACCCGGAGCAATGGCGTTTACGCGTATACCTTCACCAAACTTCATGGCAGTCTCGTGTGCCATATAGGCTGTGAAGTTGCTGATACCGGCCTTGGCAGCGGCATATCCACAAACACGGGTCATCGGACGGAAGGCTGCCATACTAGAGAAGTTGATGACAGAACCTTTACCCTGTTTTACCATCGGGCGAAGGAATACCTGTGTCGGAATAACGGTTCCGGTAAGGTTCAAGTTGAGTACCTTTTGGAATTCATCAGCCTTCAGGTCGAAGAAATTCTGATCAGGGGTGATCGTTGCACCCTTCTGATTGCCACCGGCTGCATTCAATAGGGTATCGACACGACCGAAGTCAGCAAGAATGTCCTTACAGTTCTGCTCTACGACTTCCTGATTCATCACGTCTGTCTTATAGAATTTGGCTACACCACCATTCTTTACTATATCTTCGACGATAGCCTGTCCGACTTCTTCCTTGCGACCAAGAATACAAACTTTTGCACCTTGCTCGGCGAGATATTTAGCAATACAGCGGCCGAGAACACCTGTACCACCTGTGATGACTACTACGTAGTTTTTAATATCAAATAAATTTTTCATATTTTTTCCTTATCTAAATATATTTTTAATCGAAGAATCCCGGTTGCTTGTATGCTATTCCCAACTCGCGATCTACCGTTGCTATGATTCCCTGTACCTGTCCCATAGCGAACATACGACCTAGGAAACTGTAACCTGCATTATAGCCTTTGGTCTCATCGCCCAACATGGTCATACCATGGTCTACACGCATAGGAAGTTGTGGGTTTACCTTCTCGAAGATTCGAGTCAGTTCGATAAGGTCGGCACGACCACCGAGATGACTAGCTTCGGTGAAATCGCCGTTAGGGAACACATGACAAGAACGAAGATGTACGAACCAAGTGCGTGATGCAAACTGGCGTGCCAACTCCACAACATCATTCTGAGCACCGGCGCTTAGTGAACCGGCACAGAAGGTGAGCCCGTTATGCTTGTTAGGAACAGCATTCAGGAACCATTCGATATCCTCCTTGCTTGTCACGATGCGAGGCAAACCGAGAATCTGGAATGGTGGGTCATCAGGATGTACACACATATACATATCGCATTCCTCGCATATAGGCATGATAGCTTCGAGGAAATATTTCATATTTTCGCGTAACTGGTTCTTGTCTATACCTTTATAGAGTGCCAATAATTCTCGGAACAGTTCGATAGGATGTTCATCATCTTCCTTGAAATTACCACTGACGAATCCCTGTGTCTTGATGACGATATTTTCCACGAGGGCATGATCCTTTTCCGGAGTCATGGTCTCCTTGAGTTCGTCTACCTCTCTTAATATATCGCGACCGTTAGGTTTACCGTCAGGACCGAGCACCCTGAAGTTTGCCCAACTTTCACGAGCGTTCTCACGTTTCAAGATATAGATATCGAAATAAGCAAACTCAGGAATACTGAAGTATAGATTCGAAGTTCCGTTAGGATTAGCATGTAACAAATCTGTTCGTGCCCAGTCGAGGACAGGCATGAAGTTATAGCAGATTGTGTGAATGCCTTCTGCAGCCAAATTGCGAAGGCTCTCCTTATAGACCTCTATCTGATGATCACGGTCAGGACCGGCGTATTTGATGGTTTCCACAACAGGAAGACTCTCGACAACGCTCCATCGCATGCCGTAACTTTCAATATATGATTTCAAATCATGAATCTTCTCACGAGTCCACACCTCACCGAGAGGTACATCGTGGAGAGCTGTTACAATTCCTTCTACACCAATTTGTTTTAGCATGGCCAGCGTGATATGATCATTTTTGCCGAACCATCTCCATGTTTTTTCCATTTGTTTCTTGGTATTTTAATTATTTCTATGCACAAAGGTAAGCAAAAAAAGAGAAAGTAAATTGCAAAAAAAACAAAAGTTTTGTCGGATGAATCAAAATTTCAAACATTTGAACCAAATTTGAAAGTATTTGGTACTTTACATAAAGTATCATTAACACAAAAACACGATATTTGTGGTGTTAAAAACTAATATTCTTATAACCTTAAAAAAATTATGCGAAATGATTAAGAAAGTTTTAGCTTCTTTTTTGGTGGCAATGTCTATGCCAATAGGAGCTTGGGCTCAGTTTGGAGTTGTAGAGCCCTTACACGTTGACGGGAATCAACTTAAAGATCCGACAGGTCATAAGGTGGTACTGCATGGAGTAATGGACACACCTAATCCTTATTTTAACCACAATCGATGGGGATATGCATGCAATGACGGAACCGTGAGTACATGCATCAACTATTTTGAAAAGATGTTCGCTGCCATCACGGACACACGTCAGGGTGCTTATTGCAACATCTTCCGTCTTCATCTAGATCCGTGTTGGACTAATGAAGGACAGGCAAATGGTGAGGCAGATATTTCTAAGTTTAGTGCAGCTCGTCTGCAGAAATATCTGAACTCTCTTTATTTCCCGATAGCACAGAAAGCCTTGAATCATGGTTTGTATGTCGTTGTTCGCCCTCCTGGGGTGTGCCCTAAAGAACTTCGCGTGGGCGATGCTTATCAGAATTATCTGAAAACGGTTTGGAATATTGTATCGAGTAACTCGAATATCAAAAGTCATGCGGGTGTCATCTCTATTGAGTTGGCCAACGAACCTGTCCATATAACAAACCAATGGGGGCAGAATTCTGCCAGTGCACTTCATGACTACTTCCAACCTATTGTGGATTTGATTCGTAAGAATGGTTTTACTGGTGTCATCTGGGTGCCTGGTACGGGCTACCAATCTCAATATCAGGACTACAAGACCAACCCTATTGTAGGTAGTAACATTGGTTATGCCGTACATGTCTATCCCGGATGGTATGGTCAGAAGGCTACGAATGCCACAAGTTGGGGATTTATCCAAAACTTCCAGAATCAAGTGCCGGTGGTAACGACCAACCCAATTCTCGTGAGTGAAATCGACTGGAGCCCCGAGAAACCGGGTACCGGTAAGTATAACGAGTTCGGCGAATGGGTAGGTTCCAATCAAGGAACATGGGGTACGGCGACAACCTCGAAATGGGGGAATGCTTGGAAAGCCTGTATGGATCACTTTGGCAACATCAGTATGACCCTTACCAGTGCTGACGACTATGTCGACCTTGATACCTACTTGAAGTCCGGTCGGGTAACACCTTCCTTCGGTGGTAACCCGGAAGCTTGTGCCAAGGCTTGCTTTGACTGGTATGCAGAATATGCCAAGGTGAACTATGCACATAAGGGTGGCTCCGGTTCACAAGGTGAGCAGGGTGGTGGACAGGTACAACCACAGCCATCACAGCCTACAAACTATGGAACGAATCTAATCCCGGCATGGAATGCAAATCAGGCAGACTTCATTCCGGAAGGTTGGACCGTTTGTGATGATGGTGAAGAGGTAGCCCCGGGTAATGTAGCTCGTGGCCCTCGTATCATGAAATGGCCAGGAGGCGGTGATTTCAATTCCGCGTTCTATTGTCGCGAAGTTTCTGCTGATAAGGGCGGTTTCATCGAATACGGAGGAAAGAACGGCTATCGTCTGAACCTCGGATATGGCGAATACGAAGTTGTCTGCAATGCAGCAGCTTGGCAAGGAACACCTTATCTCAAAGTAGAGGTCTTTGACCCTACAGATGCCGTTCTCACCTCAACGATTATCGCCGTTCGTCCGGATGTAAACAAGAATACCGGTATGCGTGTCACCAATTCGGCACAGTTGCGTTTAAGTTTTTATTCAATGATAAAAGGCAACTATCGCATACGTTTCACACCTGTTGCCGATGCCCAAGGCAATGGTGGTATCTGGGAAGAAGTAGTACTGGGCAACATCGGATTATATGCTAAAGGCAATCCTTTGTCTTTCACCACAGCCAATGAGGTACCAGCAGGATGGACGATCGTTGATGCCGGAACGACCTTGACAGCCGGAGCATCCGGTGCCGGTCCACGTGTATTCCAGTTTAAGGGCGGTGGCGATTTGGCAACAGGTCTTTATATTCGTCAGAGTGATGCTTCGAAGGCAGGCTATGCAGAGTTTGGCTCAGCCAATGGTTACGGAATGTCGCTCAAGGCCGGACAGTATGCGTTGACCTATAATGCTGTGGCATGGGCAGGCAACCCATACATGAAATGTGAAGTCATCAACAGTAATAATCAAGTGGTAGGCAGTCAGATTATCGCCTTGGCCAAGAGTGTAGAGAAAGACCTCAACGCATCGACGAGCGGTTCTGCTTATGGCTCTGTCAGATTCAATGTGCCTACAGGCTACTACCGTTTTCGTTGGACTCCGGTAGCCGATCAATTGGGTAACAGCGGAACATGGGTAGAAGCTGTCTTTGGTCATATCAAGATACAGCAGGCATCAACCTCTTATTCCAAGTCACTTACAAGATCTAGTGTAATAAGTGCTGACTATGGAAATACGATTAACGATAATACTGCGAAATTGAATAACGAAAAGGATGAATGGTATACTGTCCAAGGGCAGAAAATATCGTCAGCTCCTTCAGTATCAGGTATTTATATCCATAACGGAAAGAAAATTGTCGTGAAGTAAATTAAAAGAGCAATTAGTTTTTAACAACATAATCCTCGGGAATTTCTTCTCGAGGATTTTCTTGTATTCTATATACACCTATTACATGTGGTACACATACAGGGAGGATATAACAGAAAATCACACCCAAAAGGATAAAATCATAATCTAAGATTTGGTAGATTTAAGAAAAAACTCGATCTTTGCAAAGAGTAAAAATATATGCGATATGAAAAAAATATTTATTCTAGTAGTAGGTTTTTGTATGTTCCTTGTTAGTTGTGGCACAATGGCTACATCTAGTTCAGGTTCGTCGACAGGTATTCTTGGTGAAGTGTTGGGCGCAATGACAAATGGAGAGACTATCGACAACGTTCTTTCATCAGTTATTGGTCTCGACAAACTGAGTGCCCGCGACCTTGTAGGCACATGGCATTATCAAGGGCCGGGGTGTGCGTTCACTTCCAATAATCTACTGGCCAAGGCAGGTGGTGAAGTGGCAGCTACGGAAATCAAGAATAAGTTGAAGGATACTTATAATCATCTAGGTTTCAGCAAGTCGAACACATATATTACATTCAATGAGAATGGTACTTTCTCTGCCAAGATTGACGGAACAAGATGGAATGGTAACTATACATTCGATGCCAAGACCCAGCAAATACATCTTCAGGGATTATTGCTCAGCATAAATGGTTATACCAAACGTAGTAGCAATGGCATCAGCATCCTCTTTGAATCTAAGAAACTTCTTACTTTGTTGCAGACATTGGCTGCAATCAGCGGAAATTCTACAGCTATAACCATTGGTGACATCAGCAAAAACTATGATGGTGTACGCATTGGTTTTGAAATGAAGTAATAATTACCTTTGCTATTCTAACGAAAGAGGACAAAACCGATGCTTAGGCTTTGTCCTCTCTTTTTATGTCGTATGAATGATTCCCATACCATAGAAACCATCCTTGGTTTTTCTGTTTACATACCGCGAGCCTTGAGCAAACTCTCAGCATTAGGTTCCTTCAAACCGGTAAAGTCGGTAAACATACCCATCAAATCTTTTGTGTTGCCACGACTTAACACCTTATCGCGGAAAGCCTGACCGACGGCAGGGTCAAGCGCGCCATGAGTTTTGAAATAATCAGCAATATTGCAAGCAAGAACTTCTGTCCACAGATAACTGTAATAGCCTGCTGCATAGCCACCTCCCCATACATGGTTAAAGTAAGAAGTAGAGTAGCGAGGAGGAATCTGTGTGTCGAGCAAACCAATCTCCTTCAATACCTTACTCTCAAATTCCTGAGCCTTCTCTGCAGTAGGAACATCCTTGCTGGCGATATTATGCCATGCCAAATCCAGACAAGTGGCAGCCAGGTTCTCACCTAGCGCATAAGCAGGTTGGAAAGTAATAGATTGCAGCATCTTAGCTTTCAAATCCTCCGGCATTGGCTGGTTGGTAACATAATGGCGAGCATAATGATCGAAGATTTCAGGAATACTAGCGAACGATTCATTAAACTGTGAAGGCATCTCCACGAAGTCACGTGCCACGTCGGTTCCGGAAAGCGTATTATACTTACAATTAGAGAGGATGCCATGTAGAGCATGACCGAACTCATGGAACATGGTCGTTGTCTCATCCCAAGTGAGTAGGGTAGGTTGCCCGTCAGGAGCTTTCGCCACATTACATACATTATATATAATAGGCAACTGCTTGCGCAATCCACTTTGTTTGGCAAATTCACTCATCCAAGCGCCACCACGTTTGGTAGGGCGACGGAAATAGTCCACATAGAACAAGGCGATATCCTTGCCATCTTTATCGATAACCTCGAACACCTTCATGTCAGGATGATAAGTGGGAAGATCCTTACGCTCCTTGAAACTAAGTCCGTAAACACGATGAGCAGCATAGAACACGCCGTTCACCAGCACGCTATCGATATTGAAGTAAGGTTTCACGTCATCGTCGGAGATGTTGAGCAACTCCTTCTTCATCTTAGCAGAATAGTAGAAGCGATCGTAAGGTTCAAGTTTAAAGTCATCGCCCATGGTCTTACGAGCAAAATTCTCGATATCCTGGGTTTCCTTATCAGCAAACGGTTTATAATCCTTGATCAGATTCTTTAGAAAACCATATACATTGTCCGTGTTCTTGGCCATTGTGTCATCGAGCGAATACGAAGCATAAGTATTATAGCCCATGATCTCGGCCTTCTCGGCTCTCAACTTAGCGATCTCGCAAACGATAGGGAAAGTGTTATACTGGTTTGTACCATCAGCACGATGGATAGAAGCCTCGTAGACACGTTTCCTCAACTCACGATTTTCGAGACTTGCCAGAATAGGCTGTTGCGTTGTGTTCACGATGACGATACAATAAGGAGCCTTACCGCCACGAGCCTCTGCATCTTTCTGGCATTGAGCGATGTCGGCATCACTCAATCCCTTCAACTCACTCTTGTCGTTCACCCACACCACAGCATGATTTGTGGCATCAGGAAGAATCGTGCCCCATTGCTGTTGCAAGTCGGAGATGCGATTGTTGATGGCCTCCATGCGTGCTTTCTTCTCTTTAGAGAGCAGCGCACCGGCTCTTACAAAACCCTTGTATTGCTCTTCGAGAAGTTTCTTGTCTTCACCTTTCAGTTTGTTGTATTCATGATCATAAACATACTTTATGCGCTCAAACAACTTCTGATTAAACGATACCTCGTTTCCGAACTGAGTGAGCAAAGGCATGACTTTCTTCTCAGTTTCGGCAATCTCCGGTGTCTTGTCAGCACTGGTGAGACAGAAGAAGATAGAAGAAACACGGTCGAGGAGTACCCCACATTTCTCATAAGCGAGTACTGTATTCTCGAAAGTAGGCTTCGCCTTGTTTTCTACAATCTTTCTAATCTCCTGTCGTTCAAGTTCAATACTAGACTCTAGAGCCGGCAGATAATTCTCCTTCTGGATTTTACTGAAATCAGGAGCACCAAAGGGTAGACTGCTTTTCGTGAGCAACGGATTGCCGTTGCCAGCCGAAGCCAATAATACCGTTGATGCAAGTGTAGCACTTGTAATGGTCTTCTTAATTTGTTGTTTCATGTTATGGTAAATTGAATTTGTTATTCATGAATTGCGGACAAAGATACAAATATTATTCGAATATTACAGATATGGAGACTAATTAGTCACAAAATGAAAAACCTTTTTATCAAAAAACTTTGTATCGTAGCATTTTTATAGCTATCTTTGCAAATAAATGAGGTTTTGTCTATTTATTACACTTATTATTGATTTGAATTATGAAGAGTTATTATGAAAATGAGGAAAAAATGAATCCAAACATGGATTTTATCGTTATGTACAATCAGCAGATTCGGCGCGAGCGCAGATGGCATACAGTACAGAATATTGCAATCTCGATATTGATCACGTTGGGAATCGTTTGCTTCCTTATATAAAATATGTAACAAACAAATATTAACAATTAATTAACATCTATTTGCCAATTTGAACTTGTTTACTGGAATTTGAACGGATATGCACATCGACGTGTACATTTTTCAACTATTAAATGTATCATTCGTACAAAGTTTGAACGAATAAATACTCATATTTCAGTCACGAAACAGTAATTTTGCACAGTAAGATTTTTATTAAAAGTATATCTTTATTTATTAAGTATTATCTCGTAACGTTTAACTGATTAGTAAGTCTGTACGATTATCATGTTTGAGTATATTTTTGTAGTACGCAAAATACTCACTATTATCTTGGCCTTGCTGTGGGTTCTAGTGATGATATATATGGGAATAAGAGTCATTCTTAGGTCTAGATATTAGTATGATAATGGTTACATTCGACGTAATATGAACAAATAGCATTTTTACTTATATACTTGAGTAATTATAATCGCAGTCGCGTGAATCAGCTGAGAAGCCCATTCACGCGACATTTTTTATCTATCCTTTATCTATCATGAATTCAACTATCTATGTCCCCCGAAAGCTCTTGAGCCATTGTTGTTTGGTCTGCTCATAGGTTCGGGATTCCTTCGGGTGCTCCCGAGCGCCCCATTACCATTTCCGAAATCGCGGTTTCTGTTTACCTCATATCTGTTACCATTATACCTATTATCATTATACTTGTTATCATTGAAATGACCAAAATCCCTGTTGTGATTTTCCTTGATCACCTTAACCTTCTTAGGTTGACGCCAAGTACGGTTCTTGTACCAGAATCTATCATGATCTCCACGATAAGTGATATATACACGTGGGCGAGCACGATAATAGAAATCACGATCATAATATCTATCATAGACACGGAAATGATAAGCATTACTTCTCCAGTAAACCGGACGATAGAAATAATCGGCAGCTAGAAACCTATTATATTGCCAATCAGAGAGAACATAAGCAAGACTGCTGTTCCTATATCCCCAGTAATTGCCATAGATATCATGTCTGTCCATATTCATCAGATAGTCAAGATTTATCTGATAAACAGCCTCATATTGCTCTTCCGTAAGACCGAGTTCATAAGCCATCTTGTCACTCAGGAAAAGAGCCTTCTCTCTAGCCTCATGATAAGACATCGCAGATACAGAAGTGGCTATCGCCAACATCATTGTTATCATGAACATTTTTATAGTTTTCATAATTGTAGTCTTTAATGATTATACATTTATCTTCTTTCTGATGCAAAGGTAATGATTCTTATACATTCCTCCGAGAGGATATTCCTATTCTATGATGGGAAAATCCCTAATCTTATTCGGGAAACACGAAAGAGTCAAGAAATAAAGAAATTAAAAAAAATAATGACAAATAGTTGCAATATTGTAGAATAATTAATACCTTTGCGAGCAGATATTACATATCTAATTAAAAATAGTCGTAACGTAAGTAAAACAAAACATGGGAATTGAATTAAAAAAGAAAATGACAGGGCACGACCAAGTTATGGCCCAAAAGAAGGATGAAGAGATGCGTTTTCTCGAGATATCCATTCTACGATCTATTAATGATGGAGACGAAATTGAAACTTATGAGGAAGAGATTAAGCGTTACATAAAACTTAGTGACGGATTCGCTTCAGAAGACAGATTGCAGATGCGCCGCACGATTATAGCAAGTTTGCGAAGTTCTGAGAATCTTCATCTACAGACCATAGCCGAACAAATCGAAAGTATTTAACGCAAAGAGACACATAAGACAGAAGGGCATTCTCAAGAGTGAGAGTGCCCTTTCTTTATCATTTTCAAGATACATCCTTCCGCATCGCACGTTTCACAACTATCATGCTTGCGCCTATGCTCTTTCCACCGGAACACCACAATCCCTATTAGGATAAGCAATATTAATATAAGGAGAAGAATGCTTTGTATGTTCATCACCACCTATTATTATATGATACAATTCATGAGCCAGTAAACGATGAAGGCACAAATCCACGCAATGGCAGATTGCCAGAATACGAGTGCGATAGCATATTTCGTGCCCATCTCCCGTCGTGTCGCAGCAATAGTAGCCACACAAGGGGTATAGAGCAGACAGAAGACAAGCAGAGAAATCGCCTGAGCCATGTTAAGTACGGCATGCATACTTGCTGTGCTACCGAAGAGTACCGTTAACGTGGCTACGACACTCTCTTTAGCCATGAAGCCACAGATCAACGACGAAACCACCTTCCAGTTGCCGAATCCCACAGGGTCGAATACCGGAGCAACCATACTTGACAGATAAGCCAAAATACTATTCTCACTATTCTGTACATGGTTGAGTCCGAAATCGAAAGTCTGCAAGAACCAGATGATGATGGTAGCCACGAAGATCACGCTGAAAGCACGCTGGATAAAGTCCTTCGTCTTATCCCATATCAAGCGCATCACACTCTCAGAATCCGGCATACGATAGTTAGGAAGTTCCAGCACGAACGGTACAGGCTGTCCCTTTACGATATGTTTCATTGCCAAGGCCACAAGGATACCGATCATGATGGCAAACAGATAAAGCGCCGTCATCACCAGCCCTCGATATTCTGGCAGGAAAGCTGCGATGAAGAAACCGTAGATAGGCAGTTTGGCCGTACAACTCATAAAGGGAGTTAGCATCACCGTCATCCTTCGGTCACGCTCAGAAGGCAACGTCCTCGTTGCCATCACACTCGGCACAGAGCAACCGAAACCGATGAGAAGTGGCACGATGCTACGCCCCGACAGTCCCAGTTTTCGCATACTCTTGTCCATGACGAAAGCGATACGAGCCATATAGCCACTATCTTCGAGCAAAGACAGGAAGAAGAATAGAATCACGATGATAGGTAAGAAACTAATCACAGTTCCCACACCCGTATAGATACCATTAATGATAAGAGAATGGACGACAGGCGAAATCTTCCATGCCGTGAGCACCTCGTCACTCTCTGTCGTAAACCAATCCACGCCCTCGGCAATCCAGTTTTGCAACGTACCGCCCAGAACATCGAAGGTGAGATAAAAGATCATCGCCATGATGATGAGGAAAGCCGGTATGGCCGTCCACTTACCCGTGAGCACTTGGTCGATATGCCTACTACGAGCATGCTCCTTACTTTCCTTCGGCCTTACCACCGTATATCCACAAGTAGAGATAATGAAGTCGAAGCGCATATCAGCTATGGCCGCAGCCGCATCGAGTTCACGTTCAGCCTCCATCTGTCTACGGATATGTTCCACCATATCTTGCTCATTATCATCAAGATGCAGAGCCTCGTTCACGAGTTTGTCACCCTCAATCAACTTGGTGGCAGCGAAACGGAGCGGAATGCCGGCCATCTCAGCATGATCTTCTATCAAACTCATCATCGCATGGATGGCACGATGCACAGCACCCTTATGCTCCTTCGGGTTGCAGAAATCCTGTCGCAGCGGAGCTTCGGCATATTTGGCCACATGAACAGCGTGTTCCACCAACTCGTCGACACCCTCATTCTTCATCGCCGAGATAGGGATGACCGGAATACCCAGTTGCGTTTCCAGTTCATTCACGAGGATGGTACCCCCGTTGTTTCTCACCTCGTCCATCATATTCAGCGCCAACACCATCGGGATGCCCAATTCCATGAGTTGCATCGTGAGATATAGATTACGTTCCAGATTGGTGGCATCAACGATGTTGATGATTCCGTTCGGTTTCGTCTTAAAGATGAACTCACGGCTCACGACCTCCTCACTCGTATACGGAGAAAGCGAATAGATACCGGGCAAATCGGTTACTGTAGCTTCGGGATGCCCCTTGATGACGCCCGACTTCTGATCTACCGTGACGCCAGGAAAGTTGCCCACATGCTGATTAGAACCCGTGAGTTGATTGAAGAGCGTCGTCTTGCCACAGTTTTGGTTGCCCACGAGCGCGAAGTTGAGCTTATCGAAGACCACATGGTCATGCTCGCCCTTATGCCCGACGAGAGGTATCATCTCACCATATCCCGGATGCTCATGCCCCTTATGACTATAAGCATAGTTATGGTGATGCTCTCTTTTCTCAGCCTCCTCGTTGCCGGTAGGCTCCACTTCTATCTTTTCAGCATCAGCCAGTCGCAAAGTCAATTCGTATCCTTGCACCATCAGCTGCATCGGGTCGCCCATAGGCGCATACTTCACCAGTTTCACGTCGATACCGGGAATAACACCCATATCGAGGAAATGCTGTCTCAAAGCCCCTTCGCCTCCGACTGTTCGAATTGTTGCGATTTGTCCAATCTGTAAATCTCTTAATGTCATATCTATTTTTCTCTTCTGATGCAAAGATAAGATGTTTTCTTTGCAACTCGATTGCAAAGTTACAATTTTTTTATTCTATTCTGGGTGAAATTCCGTAAAATACCTATTATTTATTATAGCTCACGATTCCCGATAGTCAAATATGTATAAATTTAGTTTCATAATCATTAATAATAATGAATCTGCGACGTTTGTAACATTCACAAAAGTTTTTGATACAAACCGAAAGCCCATTTTCCTCTGATATATATAATTTTGTAGGCGTTAATTATTTATCAACCCAAAATAAACTATGAAGATTAAATTTATCAGAATCTCTATTATCGCCATGACGATGCTCATGGGCACGACTTCGGCTACGGCTCAACCGCTGGGTCGCCCTCAGAAAGTCGACCCAACAGGCTACAAAGACACCTATCAGGGCTATTTCCCTATCGGTGTAGCTGTGAACATGCGAAACATCACTGATCCGGCACAGATTGCTCTCATCAAGAAAAACTTTAATAGTATCACGGCAGAAAATGATATGAAACCGGTTTCTTTGCAACCTAAAGAAGGGCAATGGAACTGGGAAAATGCAGACAAGATAGCCAACTTCTGTCGTGCGAATGGCATCAAACTGCGTGGCCATTGCCTTTGCTGGCATAACCAGTTCTGCGACTGGATGTTTGTCGACAAGAAAGGCAAGGAAGTGAGCAAGGAGGTTTTCTATGCTCGTCTGCGCAAGCACATCCATACGGTCGTGAATCGTTATAAAGATGTGGTATATGCTTGGGATGTCGTCAACGAGGCCATTGCCGATGGCGACGGTCGTCGTATGCCATGGCAGAAGACCGAACCGAGTCCTTATCGCCAAAGCCGTGCCTTCAAACTCTGCGGCGACGAGTTCATCGCCAAGGCCTTCCAGTATGCTCGTGAAGCAGACCCAAAGGCTCTCCTTATCTATAACGACTATAATGCTGCCGACCCAGCCAAGCGCGACCGTATATATAATATGGTGAAAAAGATGAAGGATGCCGGCGTTCCTATCGATGGTGTCGGCATGCAGGCTCATTACAACGTATACGGCCCGAGCATGGAAGATATTGATGCTGCGATCACCAAATATTCTACTATCGTGAAGCACATACAGATCACCGAACTCGATATTCGTGCCAACGAGGAAATGGGTGGACAGTTGCAATTCAGTCATAACGCGAATGCCAACATCCCTCAGCATATCAAGACCTTACAAGAGTCGCAATATGCTAATCTCTTCAAGATTCTGCGCAAGCACAAAGATGTCATCGACGTCGTTACCTTCTGGAATCTTTCCGACCGCGACTCATGGTTGGGCACAAACAATTATCCATTGCCTATTGACCGTGATTTGAAACCGAAGAATGTGTATTATATCATCAAGAATTTCGATGCCAAGATGGACCATGCCGAGGTGAAGGAAGACTTCCGTCCTTCTGTATGCAATCAACCGGGCCAACAGTATCCGATGGTCAACTCTCAGGGTTATGCCCGTTTCCGTGTCGAGGCACCTGATGCCAAGTCGGTCATCGTCACCCTAGGCCTTGGCGGTCGTGGCGGCACAGTACTCCATAAGAACAAGGAAGGCGTATGGGTGGGAACCACCGACGGCCCGATGGACGAGGGATTCCACTATTATCATCTCATCATCGACGGAGGCGTCGTCAACGATCCGGGCGCCAACAACTATTATGGAAGTGTAAGATGGGAGAGTGGTATCGAGATTCCGGCCCACGACAAAGATTTCTATGCCGACCGTACAGGCATCGAGCATGGCAAGGTGGTACAGGTGATGTTCCCGTCAGCTCAGGCCGGCATCAACCGTCCAGCCTTCGTATATCTTCCGCCACAGTATGATGGCAAGAAGAAGTTCCCTGTACTCTATTTGCAGCATGGATGGGGTGAGGATGAAACCGCATGGAGCCGTCAAGGTCATGCCAACCTGATCATGGACAACCTGATTGCTGATGGCAAGATCAAACCATTCATCATCGTGATGACTTATGGACTAACCAATCAGATTAAGTTTGGAACTATCGGTCAGTTTGATGCAAAAGAGTTTGAACAAGTTCTCGTCAACGAACTCATCCCATACGTCGACAGCCATTTCAAGACCATTGCCAACCGCGACAATCGTGCCATGGCAGGTCTCTCTATGGGTGGTGTAGAAACCAAACTCATCACTCTGCGTAACGCCGATAAGTTTGGCTACTGGGGACTTCTTTCCGGTGGCACCTATGCTCCGGAAGACCTTCAGAAGGTGACCAAACCAAAGATGGTATTCATGAGTTGCGGTAGCAAAGAGAATCCAGAAGGCGTCAAGAAGTCGGCTGAGTCGCTCCGCGATGCCGGATATAACGCTCATTCTTTCGTTTCTGAGGGCACAGCCCACGAATTCCTTACTTGGAGACGATCTCTCAAAGAAATGGCTCCAATGCTTTTCAAGTAAAAAAAAAGAGAAGTAGAGGACAAACCAAAATAACAAGAGGCGCAGCATAGCAATCACATTTGCGGCAGCGCCTCTTTTTTTCGTACATGTTTGGGAGAGTCAAATATATCAATACAACCCGAAAACGAAGTGGAACAAATAACTGATGCCCAGACCGGCTATCGTAGAGGTGACGACATGGATTAGTCCCGGGACCATGAACGAATGGTTGAGCAGATACTTGCCGATCACCGTCGTTCCCGACCTATCAAAGTTCACCGTAGCAATATCTGACGGATAGTTTGGTATGAAGAAATATCCGTATACCGAAGGCATCACGCCCAGTAGTATCCATCCATCGATGCCGAGAGAGTAGGCGAGAGGCAACATGCTCACGACCACG
>Ga0256407_10001806_pt1 | contig 43294 bp, 24 predicted proteins | sample RumenRJG_04DNA_FD_193489 | JGI IMG/M metagenome (GOLD analysis project Ga0256407, IMG submission 193489) | Bovine rumen microbial communities from Lethbridge, Alberta, Canada - RJG_04 | ecosystem: Host-associated > Mammals > Digestive system > Stomach > Rumen | place: Canada: Alberta... | reverse complement strand
GCGAGCGTGTCGCGATGTCCGTTGCGATAGGTGACGACGACGATGCCGTTGTCAATCTGGCTCTGCATGTGGTTGGTCGATCCGGCCATCAGCAGCCAGAGCATGCGGCCCTTGCCCTTCAGGGGTATCTCGACCGAGCTGGGATAGTTGTCCCAGAGCGACGTGTAGACGATGTTACGACCCGTCTGGGGCGTACGGAAGGGCACACCCGCCACAACGAACTTGTCGCCGCGGGCCATCTGGCGCAGACCCGAGTCGTCGATGGTGGGCGTGTACTGCGGATGACACCAGTCGCCGGCCCCCTGCAGGGGTATCTGGAGCGTTGTCGTCATCGGACGCGGGCTCTCGTAGCGGTTCTTGAAGATGTCGGTCACGTCGGCATTGAAGTAGCCGTCGATGTTGTGCATCCTGTAGCCATGGCCGCCCTGCGGCTCCTGCGTAGAGGTGACGACACTCAGGTCAACCTCGCGCTCATAGCTGACGGCCAAGCCCTGCTGGGCGTCGGCAGCATGCTCGAGGGTGATGACCTGATGGTGGTCGGCCGTGCCCTCGACGTCGCGGTAGCGCCCGCCGCCAAGGTTCTGGCGGAGGACGATCTTCAGCGGCTGGCGGAAGTTCTGGGTCACCTCATAGCGGTCGGTGTTGCCCTCGCGCGTGTACTTATATTCTATATAAGGTGTCTTCACCGACGCATGATGCCAGTATTCGGGGAATCCCGGGCGCAGGATGCACTCACCGTAGAGGGCACGTGGCAGGATGCCGAAGAGTCCCTGCAGGAGTGTGCGGGCCGAGATGCCGATGCAGTCGCCGAAGTCGCGGTAGCACTCGCCGCGTGCAGCGTCGTAGCGGCTGAGCTGTCCGAAGTTGGCCGGCGACTGTCCGAGATACATCTGGTCCATCACGTTGGCCATCATCAGCCGGTAGCCGTCGTTATGGCGGCCGGCCTCGAAGTAGGCCAGCGCCGTGTGCATCACCTCGGCTGCCGCCACGTTGTTGATGCTCCACTCGTAGGGCTGCCAGTTGGAGGTGGCGATGGTCTGGTAGGGCGAGCCCTCGACGTCGATGTGAGGAATCTCCGAGTCGACGTAGAGCGTGGCGCGATAGGCCTGCTCGGGCGTGCAGGCGCCGCAGTCGATCGGGGTGTAGACCGACCACAGGGCGGCGCTCTTGTGCAGACGTTTGTGGCCCAAGGCGTCCTGATATTCGGCCCAGTGGCCCTTGTCGTTGAGCCAGAGGCGCTCGTTCATGGCCTTCAGGATGGCGTCGGCCTCAGCCTGATAGGGCGCGGCGTCCTCGCCGATGAGCTGTGCGATGCGAGCTGCCAGCAGGTTGGCGCGATAGTTGTAGGCCGAGGAATGTGTGACGGCACCGCCGCTGTAGTAGAGGGCGTCGCTGGCCCAGATGCAGCAGTAGGCATCGTAGAGGTGGTCGCCGTCGGGGTCGTAGTTGCGCTTCTCCCACTCCAGGTGCCGCTTGATGACGGGCCACATCTGGCGCATGTAGTCAGGGTCGGCATCAAACTGGAAGTGCCACATCAGCTCGTCGATGTAGTTGAGGTTCATGTCGTAGTGGTGCATCTGGTCGTTGCGCTCGGGATTGCGGCAGATGTAGCCGTTGGAGTACATCTGCGTGCCCCACTTCTTCTCCGCACGCGCCATGTTCTGGGCAGCGTCCTGCGAGGGGTGGGCGATGGTGGGCGCCACGTCAGTGACCTGGCTCTTGGCATAGGCATTGAAGTGGCTGACGGCACGGTCGTTCCAGCCCAGCACGTCGCCCATATAGCCCGCGCGCCATCCGGCCAGCGGCATGCGCCATCCGATGCAGCCGTGGAGCCACGTCTGGCCGTCCCAGTCGCCGTCGGCAGCCATGACGAGTGCGCCGCCCAGCGTGTTGATGAAGGGATCGGGCGTGTTGAACTCGATTCGCGAGGCCAGCCGGCGGTTATAGTCGACGGTATTGGAGTAGAGCTCGAAGGCCGACACGTCGCTGACAGGCAGGATCTCGTCGAGCCGCATCACGAGGTGGGCGAAGTTGCAGGCATAGGTGCACTCGCCCTCCTGCAGGCCGCCGTCGCCGGGAGCCGGCTCAAACGTGTCAGGGGCGTCGACGCCCAGGTCGCCGTTGCGTTTCAGCTTCGGCCGGGCGATGTCGCAGAGCTTCACCTTCACGTGAAGCGCATAGGGATACTTGTCGGCAATGAACTGCCAGATGGCGCCCTCCTCGTCGTGGCGGGCCACGACGTTGACGCGCAGCACCTTGATGCCGGCCTCAGCCAGCCGCTTGTCCTGCAGGATATACTTGCGGATGCCGCTCTCATACGACGTCCAGCAATAGTCGGTCTGCTCCAGCGGCACGCCGGCCACCTCGAAGCGCACGCTCTTGTGATGGCCTTTCTTCACGACGGCGAAGATAGGGCGGTCGCTCGTCTCCACACGATAGTCGCCGTGGGTGCCGTAGAGGGCACGGGTGAAACGGTTGCTGCCGTTCTCGCAGATGAAGGCGCGGTCCATGGGCAGGTAGTGCTGGCCCCATGCGGTCAGTCCTGCGACGGCCGTCAGCAGCATCGAGAAAAAAAAACGCTTCATTTCTTCTTGTTTTTCCGTTGGTCAATAAAGTCGATGATATAACTCTCGGCAATAGCCACCAGGATGAGGATGCCAAGCGACATCCAGAACGATCCTGTCAGATCATAGATGATGAGGGCGACGGTGAACGTGACAACCCACTTGATGATAAATTTCCAGTTCATATCGCCGACAAAATTACTGTTTTTTTCGGACGTATGCAAGAAAAACGTACAAAAAAACCGGCTGTCTCACGACAGCCGGTTCTCAAAAACAAACTACTTAAAAACTAATCTACTAAAACAAATCAAAAAAATATTATTCCTTTGTCCACCCCTCGCTGAATGCTCACGCGTTCATCAGGCGACCCTGTGAAAGAGGAGTGGCTTTTTTCTCACTGCAAAAGTACACATTTTATCGATTATATCCAAACAAAAACCCGACAAAATGATCCGCCACCCCTAAAAATTGACTTACATCATCCGTCCGTCAGGATGCTCACGGCTATTTGTCACCTCGACTTTACAAATGTGGTGTCCGCTCGTGTTCGCAAGCTTTGCTTGTAGGGAGTGAAAGGAATTGAGACTCGTATTGTTTATACAAGATATATGGGCTTTGCAGTGATTGAAGTTAGAGACCCCACCCCCGACCCCTCCCCTTCTTGCGTCCCTTCGGTAGCAAGCGTCCTTCGGCCGAGCGGAAGGGAGGGGAGAAGCCCCACCCGACCTCCCCAAAGGTGAGGAGGGGCTGGCGCACTGCCCGATGGGGAATGACGGCGCAGCTACTCCCCTCCCTTCCGCTCGGCCGAAGGACGCTTGCTACCGAAGGGACGCAAGAAGGGGAGGGGTTGGGGGTGGGGTCTGTAACTTCTCTCACACAGATTCTTATATGGCCCATTAATAAAAAAAATCACGGCGCGACTTCAACTCCGTCGCGCCGTGATTCCTATTATGAGTTAGGTTATGCTTACATCATGCCGCCCATGCCGGGGTTGCCCATGGGCATCTGGGGCTCTTTCTCGGGCTTGTCGACGATGAGGCACTCGGTGGTAAGGAACATGCCGGCGATGCTGGCAGCGTTCTCCAGAGCGACGCGAGCCACCTTGGCGGGGTCGATGATACCGGCCTTGCGCAGGTCCTCATACTCGTCGGTGCGGGCGTTGTAGCCGAAGTCGCCCTTGCCCTCGCGCACCTTCTGCACGACGACAGCACCCTCGGCACCGCCGTTGACGGCAATCTGGCGCAGGGGCTCCTCGATGGCACGGCAGACGATGTTGATACCGGTCTGCTCGTCGGCGTTGTCACCCTTCACGCCGGCCAGGACCTCCTGGGCACGGATATAGGTGGTGCCGCCGCCGGCCACGACGCCTTCCTCGATGGCAGCGCGTGTGGCGCAGAGGGCATCGTCGACGCGGTCCTTCTTCTCCTTCATCTCAACCTCGCTGTTGGCACCGACGTAGAGCACTGCGACGCCGCCGGCCAGCTTGGCCAAACGCTCCTGCAGCTTCTCCTTGTCGTAGGACGACGTGGTGTTCTCAATCTCGTTCTTGATCTGGTTGACGCGGTCCTTGATGGCCTGCTTGTCGCCGGCACCGTTGACGATGGTGGTGTTGTCCTTCGAGACGGTCAGCTTCTCGCAGGTGCCGAGCATCTCGATGGTGGCCTGCTCCAGCTTGAGGCCCTTCTCCTCGCTGATGACGGTGCCGCCAGTCAGCACGGCGATGTCCTCGAGCATGGCCTTACGGCGGTCGCCGAAGCCAGGAGCCTTGACGGCGCAGATCTTCAGGCCGCCACGCAGACGGTTGACGACGAGCGTGGTCAGTGCCTCGGAGTCGACGTCCTCAGCGATGATCAGCAGCGGGCGTCCGCTCTCGGCTGCGGGCTGCAGGATGGGCAGGAACTCCTTGATGTTGGAGATCTTCTTGTCGTAGATGAGGATGTAGGGGTTGTCCATGACGCACTCCATCTTCTCCGTGTCAGTGACGAAGTAGCCCGACAGATAGCCACGGTCGAACTGCATGCCCTCGACGACGCCGATGTGGGTGTCGCGGCTCTTCGACTCCTCGATGGTGATGACGCCGTCCTTCGACACCTTGCGCATGGCCTCGGCGAGCAGCTCACCGATCTCCTTGTCGTTGTTGGCCGAGACGGTGGCCACCTGCTCAATCTTGTCGTAGTTGTCGCCGACAATCTCGGCGCTCTCCTTGATATGGTCGACGACGGCCTTGACTGCCTTGTCGATACCGCGCTTGAGGTCCATCGGGTTGGCACCAGCGGTGACGTTCTTCAGACCTTCCGAGACGATGGCCTGGGCCAGCAGCGTGGCGGTGGTGGTGCCGTCGCCAGCGTCGTCGCCAGTCTTCGAGGCGACGCTCTTGACAAGCTGTGCGCCCGTGTTCTCGAAGTGGTCGTCGAGCTCGATCTCCTTAGCCACGGTGACACCGTCCTTGGTGATCTGCGGTGCACCGAACTTCTTCTCAATGACTACGTTGCGGCCCTTCGGTCCGAGGGTCACCTTCACTGCGTTTGCCAACTGGTCGACGCCCTGCTTCATCAGTTCGCGGGCCTCAATATTGAATTTGATTTCCTTTGCCATAACTTTTTTAGTGAAGAGTGAAAAGTGAAGAGTGAAGAATTTGCTGCCGCATCATCTTTCTCATTTCACCATTTACTCTTCGTTTGGTTTTTATGATTAATTATTTGTCTGTTTTTTTTAAAATCCCGAAGAATTCCAATTGAAGGTCAAAGAACGCGTCCACCTATGAGCGGCAGCAAATTCTTCACTCTTCACTTTTCACTCTTCACTTAAGCGAGCACAGCGAGCACATCGCTCTGGCGCATGATGAGGAACTTCTCGCCCTCGAGCTCCAGCTCCGTGCCGGCATACTTGCCATAGAGCACCTCGTCGCCCTCCTTGAGGACCATCTGCTCGTCCTTGGTGCCATGGCCTACGGCCTTGACGGTGCCGCGGAGGGGCTTCTCTTTTGCAGTGTCAGGAATGATGATACCACCGATTTTCTCTTCAGCCGGTGCAGGCACTACCAGCACGCGGTCAGCTAATGGTTTGATGTTCATAGTTTCTTGCTTTTGTTTTTATTTGTTGTCAGTTGATTTTTGTTCACTCTGCCAATCCGTATGCGAAAACCGTGCCAAAACGTCGGGACTGACATTTTGGCACGGCGAAGCGTCTGACGAAGACAACGGCCCGACAGGTGCAAGAACACGAAAACGGTGCTTTTCGAAAGTAATATACCCCTATATTACCTTTGAAAAGCACCGTTTTGCGGTTTAAAGTCTGTAGAGTCTCACTTGGTCAAAGTCATGTCTTTGACATTATGACATCCTTCTTGTTTGGGTTTGGAAACCGACTTCTTATTAAACGTTAAGAAAAACTTGGTACAAAGGTATTTAGTCACAGACCCCACCCCCAACCCCTCCCCTTGAAGGGAGGGGAGCTGCTGCGCCGTCATTCGCGACGGGCTATGCGGCAGGCACTCCCCTCCTTCGGAGGGGTCGGGGGAGGCTACTCCCCTCCCTTCAAGGGGAGGGGTTGGGGGTGGGGTCTGTAACTTATGTCACTCAATAGCCGGGGTTCTGCCACATACCCTGCTGCGTGCTCGGATACTGCAGCACGCCGTTGGCGTCCTGAGCGACGCTGAGGTCGGTGCGGTTGGTGACGACCTCAAGCTCCGACAGGGGGATGGGACGATAGTAGTGCTTCACGGCGATGTTGCCGCTGGCCTGGGCGTTGTAAGCCTTGACGTGGTCGATGAGCGTGTGGGTGCGCTTCAGGTCGAACCAGCGCTGATACTCGCCGCAGAGCTCGAGTGCGCGCTCCTTGAGGATGGTCTCGATGGTGACGGTGCCGCCGATCGTGTTGTCCTTGCCGCTGATGGCGCGAGCCTGACGCAGCTGGTTGATGGTGGCGAGGGCGTCGCCGCCGGTGGCCAGCTGGGCCTCAGCCTTGATGAGATACATCTCGGCCAGACGCAGCACCATGATGTCGCGTGCGGAGAGATCGTAGGTCAGGTCGGGATAGGTTTCGTTGACCTGGTCGTCGAGGAACTTCTTGATGCCGGGGAAGGAGCACCAGCCGCCAATCTTATAGCTGTTGTAGCGATTGTCGCCATAGACCTTCGACGTGGCCACGGCAGCCTCGGTGGGCAGGGCCGTCTTCGGGTCGCCACTGGTGTAGACGGGGATGTCGCCACCCCATGCGAACTGCAGGCGATACTTATCCTTAGCCTCAGCCTGCAGGGCCTGGCCCTCGGGGCTGTCGCCGTCCATGAGGCTGTAGAGGATGCCGATGCCGCCACCGTTGAAGTAGTTGCCGTCTTCCTTGTAGGCCTCATCATAGTCCTTGAACTCCTGGTCCCACATGTTAGGATAGTTCTTGGCGTTGTGAGCCAGGGCCTGGGGCAGGCGGTAGCTGGTGAGCAGGGTGCCGTTGTAGCGCTGGTCGGTGCCCTTCACCTCGTCGAGGATCTGCCAGAGGTAGAGCGAGGGCAGATAGCGGGTGAATCCGCGTCCGTAGGGCGAATAATACTTCGACACGTCGACGTTCAGGCCTGTCTCGGCGCTGACGATGTTGGCATTGCCGGAACCGGTGACGCGCACGAAGACGTTGGTGGCCTTGTTGCCCGAGCCGCCGAGGTCGTTGGCACCGTTGTTCCACATCGAGACAAACATCAGGTTGCTGGCGCTGCCACCCTGACGGCTGTAGCCGGTACGGGTCATCAGCGAGTTGAAGTTGCCCGTGCCGCCGTCAGCGAAGCGATAGGGCACGCAGTTATTGCGGTTGGCCGAGGTGAGGTCGTTGGTGTAGTAGACGCCGAAGAGGCTCTCGGTGTTCTTCGTCACGTCCTCGTTGTCCAGGTTCCACGTGTCGCTGTAGCGGCTGTAGAACGAGGCACCGCTGTTGGCGATGACGTCGTTGGCAGCATTGAGGGCCTCGGTGTAGAGGTTGCCATAGCCCTCGACGCTGTTGGCACCGAGCCACGAGGCGGCATAGAGGGCCACGCGGGCATAGAGGGCCTCAGCCGAATAGTAGTAGGCACGTCCGGGAGCGGTGGCGGCAGCGACCTTCATCACGTTGGCACCCTTATACTTCTCCATGGCTGTCTTCAGGTCGTCGAGGATATGTCCGTAGATCACGGCCTCAGGCACACGGACGGGGTTGGTGTTGACAGCCGAGATAGGCTCGGCATTGTAAGGCACGGGGCCCCAGAGGGCTACCACCTGCGAGTAGTAGAGCGCGCGCAGGAAGTAGGCATCGGCCAGGTAGGCCTCCTTCTTCGTGTCGCTGATGATGGTGTTCAGGGGCACGTACTTGATGGCGTTGTTGCACACGTCGATGCCGGCATAGAACAGCTCCCAGTACTGATCGAGACAGGGGTTGTCGTTGACGGCAGCCGTACCGCTGGTCGAGGCGAAGCCGAGGCTCTCCTGGGTGAGGTCGTACTTCAGCATCGACTTCTGCTTGTTGTCGTAGCCATAATAGAAGAGGTCGGTGCCCATCTCGGCGAGTCCGAGCGAGGGCTCCTTGCCCCACCATCCGTGGGTGTAGGCATAGGCCGACTGGATGAGTCCGTCGATGCCGGTGACGGTGTTATAGGTCAGGTCGGCCGTCGAGCCCGTCTTGTTGTCTTCCTCCAGATAGTCGGAGCAAGCCGTGAGGCCCAGGGCCGTGGCAGCCATGAAAATGCTTAATATCTTTTTCATAATGGTATTTCGTTTTATGGGTTAGAATGTTACGTTGACACCCACCACTACCTGCTTGGCCATGGGGAAGGTGACGGCGCCGCCACGCTCCGGGTCGTAGTTGTCGAAGTGGCTGAAGGTGAAGAAGTTCTTCAGTGAGCAATAGACGCGTGCGTTGCTGATCATGACCTTCGAGAGGAGGGTCTTAGGCAGGTTGTAGCTGAGGGTGATGTCCTTGACCTTGAAGTAGTCGCTCTTCTGCATCATGACGCTCGACTTGAACTGCGTCGACGAGGCGCCGCTGGCACCCGGCGAGGGGATGTCGGCACCCTGGTTGTCGGGTGTCCAGTAGTCGAGGTCGCCCCAGTTGGCACCGTCGTAGAGATAGAGGTTGTAGCCCTGGTAGCTCATGTAGCCACCCAGGCGGGCCATGGTCTGGATGCTGAGCGAGACGTCCTTATAGGAGAGCGAGGTGCTCAGTCCGAGGATGGTCTTCGGCGAGCGGTCGAAGATGATCTTGTCGGCGTCGTCGATGGTGTTGTCGCCGTTGGTGTTGACAACCTTGGGCGTACCGGGATCGCCGTAGTCGGAGTAGGGCTTCTCGAACTCGGGGTTGGCAGCCATGAACTGGTCGAACTCACCCACGCCCCACATGCCGTCGATGTCGTAGGCATAGTAGGCCGAGACGGGCTCGTCGACACGGAGGATATTGATGCCGTCGACAAACTGGTCGACGCCGTCAGCGAGCTCGTCGACATAGTCGCGGGCGAAGGTGGCGCTGGCGTTGATGTCCCACTCGAAGTCCTTGGTGCGCACGGGGATGGCGTTCAGGGCGACCTCCAGACCGTGGCCGCGGGTCTTGCCCACGTTGTCGATGAGGCTGGTGTAGACGGTCGAGGCGGGAGCGGTCTTGTAGTAGAGCAGGTCGTAGGTGTGGCTCCAGTAGTAGTCGATGGTACCGCTGAGGCGGCCGTCGAGGAAGCCGAAGTCGAGACCGAGGTCGAAGGCCGAGGTCTTCTCCCACGTCAGGTTCTCATTGGCCATCGTCATCGGCGCCATAGCCGACGAGCTGGGCACGATGGGCGACACGGTGGCGAGGGTCTGGTAGGGATCGATGGCGGCGTTACCGGAGAGACCCCACGACAGGCGCAGCTTCAGGTTCGAGAGCCACGACTTGGTCGACTCCATGAAGCTCTCGTCGATGATGCGCCAACCGGCACTGACGGAGGGGAAGTAGCCCCACTTGTGGCCGTCGGCGAGCACGCTGGAGCCATCGGCACGCAGCGAGGCCTGCAGGAGATACTTGCCGAGGTAGGAGTAGTTGACGCGGGTGAAGAACGACACCATCGACTGCTTGGTGTAGTCGGAGTGCTTGTAGGGCGAGCCGATGTTGTCGACGTAGTAGAACGAGTTGTTGTAGTAGTGCTCCTCGCCGGCGGTGCCGTTGAGCTGCAGGTCTTCCTTGACGTGCTGGTACATCTCATGACCGAGCAGGAAGGTGAAGTCGTGCTTGTCCTGGAGCGTCAGGTTGTAGTTGGCCGTGTTCTGCCAGGTGTACTTCGTGCCGATGCCGGGAGCATAGCTGATGTAGGTGTTGTGAGGCGTCTGGTAGCGGCCCTGGCTCTCGTAGTCCTGATACATGCCGTCGCGCGAGTTGTCGCGGTCGAGGGTCAGCGTCGACTTCAGCGTGAGGCCCTTCACCGGGGTCAACTGCAGGTAGGCCGATCCGAAGAAACGCGTGGTCTCAATGTTGCGCTGGTAGTTGCCGTCCTCGTCGAGCAGCGGCGAGCAGTGAGCGGCATACCAGGGGTTCGGCGTGGCGTTGATCGAGCCGTCGTTCAGGTAGGCGTGGGTGATGGTGGTCATCTTCTGAGCCTGACCGAAGATGCCGCCGTTGCGGCGGTCGTTGCTCTTGTAGGTGTAGCTCATCGAGGCACCCACCTTGACGATGTTGTTGATCTTGTGGTCAACGTTGGCGCGTCCCGTGTAGCGCTTGAAGACATCGCCCTCAAGCATACCCTTGTCGTCCATCATCGAGAGCGAGAGGTTGAAGTTGGTCTTGTCGTTACCGCCCTGCACACCGATCTCGTAGTTCTGGCCCACGCTGTTCTGGGTGGCCATGTCGAGCCAGTCGGTGTACGACTTGTCGCGATAGATGTCGGCCGTCAGCGTGCCGTCGTCGAGCGTCTGGCCGAGCACGTCGTCAACCGTTGTCGTGCGGGCAGCGGAGCTCCAGTCGCCGGCCTCCTTCATCTTGGCATAGTCGGCAGCGTCGACGAGGCGCTGCACCTCCTTGTCGCCGTACATCGGCTTGGTGAGACTGGTGGGACTCTTGAACGACAGGTAGCCGTTGAACGTCACGCGGGTCTTGCCGGCCGAGCCACGCTTGGTGGTGATGAGGATGACGCCGTTGGCACCCTTCGTACCGTAGATGGCCGTCGAGGCAGCATCCTTCAGAATGTCCATCGACTCGATGTCGCTCGAGGGGATGTCGAGCGTCGTGCCGTACTCCACACCGTCGACGATGACCAGCGGGTTGTTGTTGGCCAGCAGCGAGCGGTTGCCACGCATGGTCATGCTGATGCCGGCACCGGCCTGACCGTCGCTGACCTGCAGGTCGACGCCCGGCACCTTGGCCTGCATGGCCTCCATGACGTTGGCACCGGCCACCTTCTGGATGTCGTCGAGCTTGACGCTGGAGACGCTACCCGTCAGGTCTTTCTTCTTCATGGTGCCATAACCCACGACGACCACCTCGTCGAGGCCCATAGCATCTTCTTCGAGCGTGATGCTGACGTTCTGCCTACCGGCCACGGAGACTTTCTGCTCCTTATAGCCGACATACGAAATTTTCAGGACGCTGTTCTCAGGCACCTTCTGAATGGTGAAGTTGCCGTCGAAGTCGGTCACACCGCCAATGCTGGTGCCGTCGACAATGACACTCACGCCAATCATGGGTTCGCCTGCGACATCCTTCACCGTGCCCGTAACGGTCTTCTGCGCAAAGGCAAAAAGACACATCATGGACATGAGCAAAGCCACTGAGGCTCTCTTGATTTGATGATTCATAAATTAATAGTTTTAGTTAATAAAAAAAGTATGTAATTAATTGGTAGTTACTGTTTCCATCAGGTCGGCCTCGACGATGCGCAGCTCGACCTTGCCCTTCTCCGTCTTCAGCCGGTCCAGCTCATTGGCCACGCCGCCAGCCAGCTCCTTGACTTGGCCGAACCGGCTGCTGTCCTGGACGGGGCCGACCATGCGGATGGTCAGGTCCTTGGCGGCCACGGGCTGGGGAATGCTGATGTGGACGTAGCCGAGCGTGGCGGGCGTGACGCCTTCCCACACCTTCTTACGGCCGGCATAGACCTCCAGGGGATAGCACTTCTGGCGCCAGCCGGCCAGCTTCAGCGTCATCTCGCTGATGGCTGCACGCCGCTCCAGCCGATAGGTCACCCAGGCATGCGCGCGGTCGCCGTCGCTCTGCCACTGCGTCAGTTCGTTGTCGTCGAAGCTTTTCTGCAGGTCGGAGGCATTGCTGCCCGCCTTGGCGTCGACGATGCCGACGCTCGCCAGGACGTCATGATAGCTGGGAGTGGCAGGTGTCTCGCCACGCACGAGCGAGTGGCGGAGCGTGAGGGCCGGCAGGTCGTGCTCTTTGTCGCAAGCCTTGCTGCTGAGCGTCAGATAGGCCGGACGGAGGCCTTCTGCCTGGACAGCGAGACCTATCTCACCGGCATTGGGCGTGGTGCGGACGAGGACACGATTGACGCCGCACTCGACGGGCAGCGACATGTGGCCGACGTAGTTGTCGCTAAGGTTGCGCTTGTTGGCAGAGTCGAGCAGTGAGGGATCCTTCTCCGACTGTGAAGTAGAAACGGAGAACTGAGCGTTGTTGCGTGTGGCGATGCCGCCAATCCAACGGGCCTCACCCCACAGCTGGAAGTTGACCATGCTATTGTCGAGCGGGCAGCGGCGCCCCTGCTTGTCGACCACCTCGACCTCGACGAGCACCATGTCGGCCCCGTCGGCCTTGACTCCGTCGGGGTTGGTGATGGCCTTCAGCCGCAGCTGGAAGGGCTCACCGGCCGTCTCGATGGTGAATTGGGAATTGGGGGTTGAGGATGGAGAATTCTGATAGCCGACGGCCTTGAGCGTGCCGGCCTCATAGGGCACGCTGTCCCATGTGAAGAGCCACTGATGTGAGCGACGGCCAAAGCCCTGACTCTTGCCATTGACGAAGAGCTCGACGGAGTCGGCCGTAGAGACGACGTAGACCGGTTTCAACGTCCCCGGCTCGTAGTTCCAATGACCAATGATGTAGGTGCGCTCATGCTCCGGACTGACCCAGCCGTCCCACATCACCTGATGGGCGTAGAAGGCATCCTTGGGCAGACGCATGGCATCGGTGACGCCGCTCATGCGATAGTTCGACTCGCCGCGATGGTGCGTGTTGGTGTCGCTGAAGACAATCTTCACACCGCCCGACGAGACGCGCCGTCCCGTGCCGGGGCGCTCGAGCCAATACTCATGCCAGCGCTCCACCATCTGGCGGGCGAAGGCGTCCATGTTGTGATTATAGTCGTGGGCCGGGGCATTGCGATAGAGCGGTCCGTCGCCCTCCTTGTGGTAAGGATAGCTGTACTCGTCCCAATACTTGCGCAGACCTTCGTCGCGACAGTATTCCATGGCCCACATCGGCTTCGTGGCCGACTTGTTGATATAGAGCATCTCGCCGCCATACTCAGCCTCGGGGCGGTCGAGCATCTCACGCGAGCCGATGGCGCGCCCGCCGCAGGGGTCGTATTGGTCGCGAATCTGCTTCATCTCCTCCATGTGCTCCTTCGAGATGCGGAAGATGCCACACTCGTAGAATATGATCGAAGGGTTATTCCTGTTGTATATGATGGCATCGCGCATCAGCTGGGTGCGCTGCTGCCAGCGGGCACCGTCGACGTCCTTCTCGGCGTCGCCGGCCGGCATGGCCTGGATAAGGCCGACGCGGTCGCACGACTCGACGTCCTGCTTCCAAGGGCAGACGTGCATCCAGCGGACGAGGTTGCCGCCGGACTCGACGATGAGCCCGTTGGAATAGTCGCTCAGCCAGGCCGGCACCGAAATGCCCACGCCCGGCCATTCGTTAGAGGTGCGCTGGGCATAGCCATGGACCATCAGACAGCGGTCGTTCAGGTAGAACTTACCATCCTTGAAGGCCGTCTTGCGGAAGCCCGTGCGGGTGATTACCTTGTCGAATTGAGAATTCTTGCTTGTCTCGCTTCCGTTCTCCACTAAGAAAGTCTCTATGTCGTACAGGTAACCGTAGCCCCACGACCAGAAATGCAGGTCGTCTACTTCCTGTTCTACCGAAACGGTACGCGTCTCGCCAGGCTGCAGCGTGACTGCCTTGCCGGGAATAATGACATTCAATTCGTTTCGAGGTGTGACAATACGTGCAAAAAGGTGGAAGGTGTGGGCTTTGTCATCCTCATTTCTCACCTCACTTTCCACATGGATGACGGCTTTATGACCCTGTATGTCGATGTCGGTGGCGTAGACGTAGGTGCCCGTCGTGCCAAGGTTCGAATAGAGGGGCAGCGTCTGATAGATCTTGCCCGTCTTATGCAGGTAGACGTTCTTGGGCAGTCCGCCGTAGTTGGCATTAAAGTTCTTGTCGTTCCACTGGTAGCGGCTGTCGAGTACGCGGTCACGATATTGCCACGAGTTGTCGCAGCGCACAGCCATGACGTTCTCACCTAATATAATATAAGGTGTAAGATCGAAGCCGAATGCCATCACGCCATTGTCCGAGAAGCCCACCTTTTGGCCGTTGAGCCACACATCGCAGCCCTGGCGTGCTCCCTCGAACTCGACGAACACCGTGCCCTGCAGGTCCTCTTGCGTCAGCGTGAAATGCTTCCGATACCAGCAGACCGTGTCAGTCAGGTCGACGATATCCTTCTGGAACGCCTCGCTGCCGTTGAAGGCATAAGGCAGCGTGACGCGCTGCCAACGACTGTCGTCGAAGGATGGCTGGGCGGCCTCAGCCACATCGCCCACGGCGAGGCGCCAGCCGCCATTGAAGTTTAGCTTCTGCCTGTCTCCGGCACTCATGCCCATTGACATCATCACCACGAGGAGCGACACCAGCATTCGTCTCATCATGCCTTACTGGATTTTTTCGCCGTTGACAACCACATTCTTGAGCGTCAGGTTCTCAATCGGACGCTTGGTGAAGGCTTTCTCCTTGGCAGCGTCCTTCACGTCGACATCCTCGAAGGTGAAGTCCTTCAAGGCATACTTGTCCGAGCCGGTGACGTTGAAGAAGACGCCGCAGTCCATCTGGATGTTGCGGAACGTCACGTTGTTGCACGTCGACAGGGGCATGTCCTCACGCTCCTGCTTCTCGTAGAACTGCGTCCAGGGGCGGACGAGCAGGCAGTTGCGGCACTTGCCCTTGAAGTCCTCCACGAGCACGTACTCATAATGCTGAGGCGTGTCGGGACGCATCTTCAGCCAGAGCACGTTGTTGGTGTCGTCGGCCACGCAGCGGCGCATGATGACGTTCCAGTCGTGGACCGACTCCGATCCCAGGGTCATGCAGCCGTGCACCATGCCATAATGGCAGTCCTCGACGAGGATGTTGTAGCAGGGCCCGTTCTCAGGAGCCTGGTCGGCGAAGGTGCCCTTGCCGCCCTTCAGCACGACGGCATCGTCGTTGACGTTCATATAGCAGCCGCGCACGACGACGTCGTGGCAGGCGTCGATGTCGATGGCATCGGTCGACGGGCCCTTGATGCCCTGCGTCGACGAATAGATATAGAGGTCAAGATAGCGCACGTGGTCGCAGCGGTAGATATGGTTGGTCCAGAAGGGCGAGTTGATGAGCCGCACGTCCTGGATGGTGACATTCTTGGAATTGCTGATGTAGGTCAGTCGCGGGCGCTGGGCGTCCTTGTTGGTGCACTGGCGGTTCCACTCGCGGCGGATCCAGAACTCCTGCCAGTAGGGCTCGCCCTGGCCGTCGATGGTGCCCTTGCCGCAGATGGTGAAGCCGTCGACGCCGTCGGCATTGACGAGCGCCGTGAAGTATTTGCAGGTCTGGCCCTCGATGCGGGTCTCGCGGATCTCGAAGTCGCGGATGCGGTCGCTGCCCTTCAGCACGCCGCCCTCCTCGACGCAGAGATGCGTGCCCTGGCGGAAGAAGAGCGAACCGCTGTAGAACGTGCCCTTAGGGATGACGACGACGCCCCCACCCTCCTCGGCCGCGCGGTCGATGACGGCCTGCAGCTCGCGGGTCTGTATGTCGGTGGTGCCCTGACGCACGCCGTACTTTGTCACGTCGTACTTCTTGCCCAGCGTCTCAACGTCCACCTTCCCCTCGGCCATGAACCATGCATCCATCACTTCGCCGTTAGGCCACAAGGCGGGTTGCACCACTTTCTTCTTTCCCATAGCCAAAGTGCAGGTCATCAGCAGCACCATACCCAAGATCAGTCGTTGTTTCATCTGTCAAATTTGTTTTATGTTTAGACTAGTGGGCACAAAGTTAATGAAAATTACGGAAAAAGCTGCAAAAAAAACATTTTTTTATAGCTAGAACAAAAAAAATTCGTAACTTTGCCCTCTGAAACCTATCAAACAACGCCTGATTATGAAAGATTTTTTCAAGTACACACTTGCCACCATCGTGGGCATCGTGATCCTGTCGGTCATTGCCGGCATCTTGTTTATGATTTCCATCGCCGGTCTCGTGGCCAGTGGCAGTGCATCCACCAAAGCAGAAAAGAACTCAGTATTCGTACTTAAGATGGACGGCGTCATCAGTGAGCGCGCCGAGGACGGCGGTCCCTTGAACGCCATCCTGGGACAGGCCGACATGGAATCGCTCGGTCTCGACGACATCATCAGCGCCATCCGCAAGGCCAAGGACGACGACAACATCCGCGGCATCTACATCGAGGGCGGAGCTGCCACCTTCGACGCTCCCGCCACGGCCCAGCAGGTGCGCGACGCCCTGAAGGACTTCAAGGAGAGCGGCAAGTGGATCATCGCCTATGCCGACCAGTATATGCAGTCGGCCTACTACGTCAGCTCCGTCGCCGACTCGGTGCTGCTCAACAAGACGGGCATGATCGACTTCAAGGGCCTGGGCGGCAAGGGCTACTACCTGACCGGCCTCTACGAGAAGCTGGGCGTCAAGTATCAGGCCACCCGCGTGGGCAAATATAAGAGTGCCGTCGAGCGCCAGACCCGCAAGGAGATGAGCGCCGAGGATCGCGAACAGCGCGAGGCCTACCTGCAGGGCGTCTGGCAGCACATGCTGAAGGACATGGCCGAGAGCCGCGGCCTCACGGCTGAGCAGCTGAACAAGGTGGCCGACGACAGCGTCATGGTCTTCGCCTCGGTCGACGACTACATGAAGGCCGGCCTGATCGACGGCTACATGTATCCCGACGAAGTGAAGAACATCGTGAAGCAGAAGCTGGGCCTCGACGAGGACGAGGACATCAAGCAGCTGACGCTCAGCGACATGGAAGCCCTCGTGACAAAGAAGAAGAACAAGGGCGACCAGATTGCCGTCTACTATGCCTACGGCGAGATCATCGACGAGATGGGCAGCGGCTTCATGAGCGAGCACAACATCGTCGGGCAGACGACCGTCGACGACCTCAAGAAACTGGCTGACGACGACAAGGTGAAGGCCGTCGTCATGCGCGTCAACTCACCCGGCGGCAGCGCCGTCGCCTCCGAGCAGATCTGGCGGGCCGTCAAGCAGCTGAAGGAGAAGAAGCCCGTCGTCGTCTCGATGGGCGGACTGGCCGCCTCGGGTGGCTATATGATCAGTGCCGGCGCCAACTACATCGTGGCCGAGCCGACCACGCTGACAGGCTCCATCGGCATCTTCGGCCTCATCCCCAACGCCAGCACGCTGGTCTCCGACAAGCTGGGCGTCACGTGGGATGGTGTCACCACCAACAAATACGGCAACTACGAGAACGACATGATCTTCTCGAAGGACAATGCTGACGTCATGAAATATATGCAGAGCTACGTCGACCGCGGCTACGACACGTTCCTCGGCATCGTGGCCGAAGGCCGCGGCATGACCAAGGAGCAGGTCAACGAGATCGGTCAGGGCCGCGTATGGGTGGGCTCCGACGCCATCGGCATCAAGCTCGTCGACCAGCTGGGCTCGCTCGACGATGCCGTCAAGAAGGCTGCCGAGCTCGTCGAGTCGGAGGAATACTACACGGCCGACTATCCCGCCAAGACCGACTGGTTCGACAGCCTGCTCTCTACCGACGAAGAAAAGGGCAGCTACCTCGACGCTGAGCTGAAGGCCACGCTCGGCGAGCTCTACGAGCCCGTCATGGAGCTGCGTCGCGACATGAGCCGCAACCGCCTGCAGGCCCGCCTGCCGTTCTCCACGATGATGAAATAATTGATTATCGGGATTTCGAAATAACGAGATAACGACATTTCGATATAACGAGATAACGAAATAACGTTATAACGAAAAAAAACGAAATAACGCCAAAAGGGGAGAAAGAACATTGGAAGGCGACTTCATTAAGATCAACCGCAAGCTGTTGCCGCTCAGCTGGCTCTACGGGCTGGGCGTCGGCATCAGGAATTTCGGCTTCGAGGTCGGAATCCTGAAGAGCCGCGCCTTCAGCGTGCCCGTCATCTCGGTGGGCAACATCACCGTCGGCGGGACAGGCAAGACGCCCCATGTGGAACATCTCATCCGTCTGCTCAAGGAGAACTTCCGCGTGGCCGTGCTCAGTCGCGGCTACAAGCGGAAGTCGAGCGGCTACGTCGTGGCCGACGCCGACACGACGGCCCGCGACATCGGCGACGAGCCCCAGCAGATGCACACGAAGTTTCCGGACATCACCGTCGCCGTCGACCGCAAGCGCGTCCGGGCCATCGAGCGGCTCACTGCCGACGACCCTATGCTCGACGTCATCCTGCTCGACGACGCCTTCCAGCACCGCTATGTCAAGCCGGGTATCAACATCCTGCTCGTCGACTACCACCGCCTGATTATCTACGACCGCCTGCTGCCCGCAGGCCGACTGCGCGAGCCCCTCTCGGGCAAGAACCGTGCTGACATCGTCATCATCACCAAGTGTCCCAAGGAGCTGAAGCCCATGGACTTCCGTGTCATCACCAAGGCCATGGACCTCTACCCCTACCAGCACCTCTACTTCACCACGCTCGACTATCAGCCCCTCCAGCCCGTCTTCCCCGAAGCCGCCGTCGCCGCTCCCTCCCCCTCCTCCCCCTCCGCCGTCGCCCCCTCCTCCGCCCCCTCCCGTCCGGTGATCGGCAGCATTGCTGCCGATACCAGCGTCCTCCTGCTCACAGGCATCGCCTCCCCCCGCCAGCTAGAGGAAGACCTGAAGGCCCTCAACCCCGCACTCAGCGCCCCGACGGTCCTCTCCTTCCCCGACCACCACAACTTCCGCCGCCGCGACATCGACCGCATCAACCGCACATTTGCCGCCCTGCCCTCCCCCCGCCTCATCATCACCACCGAGAGGGACGCCGCACGGCTCGCACAGTCCGAAGGGCTGAGCGACGAGGTGCGCCGGAGCCTCTACGTGCTGCCCGTCAGCATCACCTTCATGCAACCCGACCAAGAAGAAAAGTTTAATCAAAACATCATTGGCTATGTACGAAAAAATTCTCGAAACAGCATCCTGGCTAAAGGCAAGGATGACCACAAACCCCGAGACAGCCATCGTGCTGGGAACGGGCCTCGGACCATTAGCTTCCGAAATAACTGACGCCATTGAATTCCCCTACAAGGACATTCCCAACTTCCCCGTCTCGACCGTCGAGGGCCACGACGGCAAGCTCATCTTCGGCCGCCTGGGAGGCAAAGACATCATGGCCATGAAGGGCCGATTCCACTACTACGAGGGATGGTCGATGAAGGAAGTGACCTTCCCCGTCCGCGTCATGTACGAACTGGGCATCAAGACGCTCTTCGTCTCCAACGCCGCCGGCGGCATGAACGCCGAGTTCAAGATCGGCGACGTCATGGTCATCACCGACCATATCAACCTCTTCCCAGAGCATCCCCTCCACGGACCCAACTTCCCCACCGGGCCCCGCTTCCCCGACATGCACCAGGTCTATGACCTCGACCTCATCCGGCTGGCTGACGACATCGCCCGCGAGAAGGGCTTCACCCTCCGCCACGGCGTCTACACCGGCGTGCAAGGCCCGACGTTCGAGACGCCCGCCGAGTATCGCATGTTCCATCGCATGGGCGGCGACGCCATCGGCATGTCCACCGTCCCCGAGGTCATCGTGGCCCACCACTGCGGCATCCGCATCTTCGGCCTCAGCGTCATCACCGACCTCGGAGGCTTCGAGCCACCCGTCGAGGTCAGCCACGAGGAGGTGCAGCAGGCCGCCAAGAAGGCCCAGCCCGTCATGTCGGCCCTGATTCGCGAGATGGTCGTCCGCAGCTGAGCAGAGCCCTGCCTCTCCGCGCGGCCCTTCCCGTCCCCCCGTGTGTTGCGGCACTGCCGCAACACCGCCCCCTCTTCGAACCAAAACAACAACAATGGAAATAGCACAACTCGGCGAGTTCGGCCTCATCGACCGGCTCACCAAAGACCTTGACATCAAGAACTCCTCCACCCTGCGCGGCGTCGGCGACGACTGCGCCGTCCTCCACTATCCCGATACGGAGGTGCTCGTCACCACCGACCTGCTCATGGAGGGCGTCCACTTCGACCTCACCTACATCGACCTGAAGCACCTGGGCTACAAGTCGGCCATGGTCAACATCAGCGACGTCTTCGCCATGAACGGCACGCCACGCCAGATAACCGTCTCGCTGGCACTATCGAAACGCTTCACCGTCGAGGACATGGAGCAGTTCTACGACGGACTGCGGCTGGCCTGCGAGAAGTGGGGCGTCGACATCGTCGGCGGCGACACCACCTCGTCCTACACCGGACTGGCCATCTCGATCACCTGCATCGGCGAGGCCCGCAAGGACGACATCGTCTATCGCAGCGGCGCTAAGCCCACCGACCTCGTCTGCGTCTCGGGCGACCTTGGCGCCGCCTACATGGGGCTCCAGCTCCTCGAGCGCGAGAAGTCAGTCTACTACGGACAAATCGACGACCTCCGCAAGAAGATTGCCCAAGCCAAGACGGCCGGCGACGACGCCCGGGTGAAGTCGCTCAACGCCCAGCTCTCGTCGCTCAGCTCCTTCCAGCCCGACTTCTCGGGCAAGGAATACCTCCTGCAACGCCAGCTGCAGACCGAGGCTCGCGGCGACATCATCCAGCGGCTGCGCGAGGCCGGCATACGGCCCACCGCCATGATGGACGTCAGCGACGGCCTCTCCAGCGAGCTGCGACACATCTGCAAGCAGTCGGGCGTCGGCTGCCGCATCTTCGAGAAGGAGCTGCCCATCGACTATCAGACCGCCGTCATGGCCGAGGAGATGAACATGAACGTCACGACCTGCGCCCTCAACGGCGGCGAGGACTACGAGCTCGTGTTCACCGTGCCCATCGGCGACCTCGACAAGGTGCGCGACCTCGACGACGTCCACCTCATCGGCCACATCACCGAAGCGAAGTTCGGCCACATCCTCGTCACCCGCGACGGTCAGGAGTTTGAGCTCAAGGCCCAGGGCTGGAATCCGTTGAGCAGCGAGCGCAAAGCCGAATAAACATATTCGAGCTTTGCCGAGTCGAGAGACGGAAAGGCGTCAGCCATAAATCACAAAACGGTGCTTTTTGAAGGTAATATACCCCTATATTACTCTCAAAAAGCACCGTTTTTCGTTTTTTCTTCCTTATGATTAAGAGTCATCATCGGCAGGTCCGACCGACACGACGGACGGCGAGGAGAAACGGCGGCAGACCTATCCAAAAGAGAAAAAAAGAAGTTTTTTTGCGTCGAAATAAAAAAAATCGGCCAAAAATTTGGCCAATTAGTTTTTTTTCCGTACCTTTGCACCCGCTTACGAAAGGAAGCGTGGAACGTAAAGGGTGCCTTAGCTCAGATGGTAGAGCATCGGACTGAAAATCCGTGTGTCCCCGGTTCGATTCCTGGAGGCACCACTCCTCCTTTCATTATGACCCCGACGACGGCGCAAGCCCGAGCCGGGGTTTTTGTTTTGCGATAGTTTCCACGAAAGAAGCGGTGCTTCTCAAGCTAAGAAACGGTACGGATCAGTCCGCAAATCCAGTTGAGAGTATGCGCAGCCGCTCCCCTCCCCTCAAGGGGAGGGGTAAGGGGTGGGGTCTGTATATCCTTTACGGTGAGCAAGTTAGAGACCCCACCCCCGACCCCTCCCCTTGAGGGGAGGGGAGCGGCTGCGCATGATTTGAGACTGATTTCTAATGAAGCCTACAGACTAAAGTCGACCTTGCCGCGGATGTCGGCCGAGCTGGCTCCGACGTAGGCGCGGAAGCGGTCGGACATGAGCGTCCAGCGATGCTGCTGCTCGTCCCACGTCTGCAGGTCCTCCTTCGTGATGTGCATCGTGGCCGTGCGGGTCTCGCCGGGCTTCAGCGACAGCTTGGTGAAGTCTTTCAGCTGCTTCACGGGATTGTCGGCCTGCGGCTTCTGCTCGCCGACGTAGAGCTGGACGGTCTCACGGCCCTCGCGGCGACCCGTATTGGTCACGTCGACGGTGACCATCCAGCCGTCAGCATCGGGCGTGACGGCGGCCTTGCCATACTTGAACGTGGTATAGCTCAGTCCGAAGCCGAAGGGGAACAGCGGCTGCACCTTGTCCTTCTCGAATCCGCGATAGCCGACGAAGACGCCCTCGCGATAGTACACCTGCTTGCCGACGCCTGGATAGGCCTCCTTGCCGTACTTCACGTAGGGATAGTCCTCATAGCGCTTGGCTATGGTGACGGGCAGCTTGCCGCTGGGGTTCACGCGGCCCGTGAGCACATTGGCCAGCGCCGTGCCGGCCTCGCTGCCCAGATACCAGCAGTGCACGAGCGCTGCCACCTGCTGGAGCCATGGCATGGCATAGGGGTTGCCGCCGAACATGACGACGACGATGTTCTTCTGGATCCGGGCCAGCTCGCCGATGAGCTCGTTCTGCCCGAACGACAGGTCGTAAGACTCGCGGTCGCCGTTCTCGCAGTCCTGGCGGTGGTTCTTGTTCAGGCCGCCTATAAATATAATAAGGTCGGCGCCCTTGGCCTTCTCCAGGGCCTCAGCCTTCAGGCGCGCGTTCTCGGCCGGGTCGACCTCGTCGACATGGTCGTAGAGGGCGCGGCCGGATGTAGCCTTGGGCATAGTCCATCTGCTGGCCAAAGACGTCCTTAAGAGCCTCAAGCGGAGAGATATCCCTTAAGGTCTTCAGCTCCGACGAGCCGCCACCCAGCGTCAGCGACCGCGTGGCATTCTCGCCGACCACCAGCACATGCTGATAGTCTGCGGCCTCGAGCGGCAGGATGCCTTTCTCGTTGCGCAGCAGCACGATGCCCTCCTCGCCGATCTGGCGGCAGGCGTCGTAGTGGGCCTCGGAGCACTGGCTTCCGATGACCTTGCGCGGGTTCATGGCCGTGCGGAAGATCGTGCGCAGCACACGCCGCACCTTGTCGTCGAGCAGCGTCATGGGCAGCCGGCCGTCTTCGATGAGTTTCTCGAAGGGGCGGCCGAGATAATAGTCGTCGTAGGTGAACTCGCTCTCGCGGATCTTGCCGTCGGTGCCGGTGCCCATCTCGATGTCCATGCCGCCAGTGGCCGCCTCGTGGGTGTCGGTGACGCCGCCCCAGTCGCTGACGACGGCGCCGTCCCATCCCCACTCATCCTTCAGGATGCCGTTGAGCAGGGCATCGTTCTGACAGCAGTGGGTGCCGCGCCAGAGGTTATAGGAGCCCATGATGGTGTAGACATGCGCCTCGTCGACGGCCTTCTTGAAGGGATAGAGATAGACCTCGCGCAGGGCCCGCTCCGAGACGTTGACGTTGACGGCGAAGCGGTCGGTCTCCTGGTCGTTCAGCACGAAGTGCTTCAGACAGCAGGCGATGCCGTTCTTCTGGGCCGCCTGGATGTAGGGCACGACCATCTCGCCGGCCAGCACGGGGTCCTCGCCCATGTACTCGAAGGCGCGTCCGTTGAGGGGTGTGCGCTGGATGTTGACGCCCGGGCCGAGCATGACGTCCTTGCCGCGGAAGGCGAACTCCTCGCTGACGCTGTGGCCGTAGAGGCGGGCCAGGTCGCGGTTCCACGTGGCGGCCAGGCAGGTCAGCGACGGGAAGGCCACGATGTAGTCGTTGGTCCATCCGGCCGGGCTCCATGTGTTCCACTCCAGCTCCTCGCGCACGCCGTGCGGGCCGTCGTCCATGTTGAGCTGGCGGATGCCCAGCCGGGGCACGCCGGCCGATGTGAACTTACTCTGTGCGTGGAGCACCTTGATCTTCTCGTGCAGGGTCATTCGGCTGAGGGCGTCCTCCACGCGCTGCTCCAGCGGCGCCTGAGGGTCCAGGTAGACCTGTGCTGTTGCGTTCATCGTTGTAAGCATTGTGATCATTGCTAAGATTGGTCCTTTCTTCATCATTATCATAGTTGATTGTTGAGTTCAACATTACTTTGTGTTTGAAAGTTACAGCCCCCACCCCCAACCCCTCCCCTTGAAGGGAGGGGAGCCGCTGCGCCGTCATTCCCGACGGGCTATGCGCCAGCCACTCCCCTCCTACGGAGGGGTCGGGGGAGGCTACTCCCCTCCCTTCAAGGGGAGGGGTTGGGGGTGGGGTCTGTAACTTTCAAAATAACAATGTGTTTCACTGTCTTAGAGTTTAACGTCAAGGCTCTTGCCCGCATAGTCAACCACACGACCGTCAGTGCGGTCGAGGTCGAGCGTCTGAGGTTTGTCCTTGGTGACGTAGACGACGCGGAAGCGGCGCTGCTTCAGCATGCCGGGGAAGGAGCCACGGCGCTGGCCGATGGTGAGGGTCCGGCGGTTGTCGTCGTAGGTGATGTCGATGGTGGCATACTTGCCCTTCTCGTAGTTGTAATTGGTTCCCTCGTCCTCATAGAGCGTGAACTGGGCGTCGCGGCCGCCGTATATATAAAGGTGTATCAGCTCGGCCGGCTTCTCGTCGCTCCACTCCATCTCGGGGCCGAAGGGGATGATCGAGCCCTCGGGCACGTAGACGGGGATGCGCTCCAGCGGTGCGTCGACCACGAGGCGCTGTCCACCGTCCAGGTGCTGACCCGTGTAGAGGTCGTACCATCCGCGGCCGGCGGGGAAATAGACGGTGCGGTTGCGGGCCTTATACGCGCTGACGGGACAGGCCATGAGCGACGGGCCGAACATCCACTGGTCCTTGATGTCGAGCACCTGCGGGTCGCTGCCGAAGTCCATCACCAGGGCGCGCATCATCGTGTAGTCGTTGAGGTGCACCCAGCCGGCCATCGAGTAGAGATAAGGCATCAGCCGATAGCGCAGGCGGTCGTAGTAGACGAACGAGCGATAGGCGGGATGGTCGTCGGGCGCCACGTTCCACGGCTCGCGCAGCGGCCACTGCCCGTGGGCGCGGAAGAGGGGGATGAACGTGCCGAACTGGTTCCATCGGGCCTGCAACTCGCGCCATTCCCGCAGGTCTTCGTTCTCCTTACGGGTGCGGTCGTAGAGCTGCTGGGCCCGCTCATAGCGGTGCTCGACGCAGAAGCCGCCCTGGTCCATGCCCCAGAAGGGCAGGCCCGAGAGCGAATAGTTCAGTCCGGCCGTCATCTGGGCGCGCATGTCCTCCCAGCGGGTGCCGATGTCGCCGCTCCACGTGGCCGTCGAATAGCGCTGCAGGCCGGCAAAGCCGCTGCGGGTGAGCAGGAAGACGCGCGGCTCGTCGCGCCGGCCCTGCCACGTCGACCGCTGACCATTGTAGATGGCGTCGGCATTGACCAGGCTGTAGGCATTGAAGTATTCGGTCGACGTGCCCAGCGCCGTCGGGCCGCAGAGGGCCTTGCGATACCACATGGGCGTGCAGTCGCGCACGTTCGGCTCCGAGGCATCCATCCACCAGGCGTCGATGCCGGCGACGAAATCGCCGGACACACTGTTGTACTTCGTGTAGAGGCGCTCGTCCATCTGTCGCCAGAACATCTTGCGGGCGCCCTCGTCATAGGCATCGTAGAACGAGCCGCGGAATCCGAGCCAGTCGTGGATGTCATCGCGGATGGCCTGCCGATACATCCATCCGCGGGCGTCCAGCTCCTTGTAGTTATCCACCGTGTCATAGAACTTCGGCCAGACTGAGATCATGAAGCGGCCGTGCATCTGGTGGACCGAGTCGAGCATCAGCTGCGGATCGGGGAAGCGCGACGCCTCGAACTCATGGCTGCCCCACGCGTCGAGGGGCCAGTAGTTCCAGTCCTGCACGATGTTGTCGATGGGGATATGGCGGCGGCGGAACTCGCCGAGCGTCTCCACGATCTCCTGCGACGTCTTATAGCGCTCGCGACTCTGCCAGTAGCCCAGCGCCCACTTGGGATAGAGCGAGGCGTGGCCCGTCAGCGTGCGATAGCCGGCGATGACGTCGTCGAGACAGCTGCCGCCGATGAAGTAGTAGTCCATGTCGCGCGCCATCTCGCACCAGATGCTCAGCTGCTCGCGCTCGGCCCTGGTGCGCGGCTCGGCCACGCGCAGTCCGCAGTAGCTCTCGCCGCCGTCGGGCTGCCACTCGATGCGCAGCTGCGACCTCCGGCCCGGCTCGACCTCGGCCTCAAACTTATAGGCATTGGGGTTCCAGGCCGTGCGCCACCGTTCGGCCACCACCTCGCGGCCGTCGATGTAGACCTTGACATAGCCGGCATAGTAGAGGATGAACTGATAGGTCTCCTTGCGCGCGATGGTCGGCTCGATGAATCCCTCGTAGACCACGCTGGCGCCGTCGAGGCTGAAGCCCTCGGGCAGGTTCTTGATGCCGCCATTGTCAGTGCGGCGGGCAATCTCGGAGCCGGCCGGATAGCCATATTCGTAATAGATGGAGTCCTCCTGGCGCACCAGCTGCCGACCGCTCTTGTCCGTATACGTGCCCGTGAGGCAGCCCTCGCGGCCCTGCTTGTCGTAGAGGCGGAAGACGCCGCCCAGCTGGCGATAGTCGTCGGGATTGCCGAAGCGGCAGTAGCTGTAGGCATCCCACAGCAGGCCGTAGCCCCTCGACGAGACGACGAAGGGCACTGAGACCTTGGTGTTATACTGGAAGAGATCCTCGTTACGTCCCTTCATGTTCAGCTCCTCCGACTGGTGCTGGCCGAGCCCATAGAAGGCCTCGCCGGCCTGGCTGTCGAAGCGCATCTGCCACTGCAGGCCGTGCTTCATCGCCTCCGTGACGGCCGCCCCACCCTTCTCGCCCAGCTCGCGCTCAGGCACGGTGAAGTCGCGGAACGTCTTGCCGCCCGTGGCCGTCTCCTTCAGCAGCTCACGTCCGCCGGCGTCGCGGAAGCTCACCCGCCCCGTCGACTTGTCGACGCGGGCCACCACGTCCTTGGCGGCCACCACCACCTGCCCACCGTCCTCGCAGATGCTGAACGAGCCCTTGGCCGGAGCCTTCTGCGGCACGACGATCAGCGAGGCAGGCTTCGCCGGCAGTTCGTCCTCCGACGTGGCCCGCACGCGGATGATGCGGTCGCCTATCACCTCCAACTGCACCAATCGGGCCTCGCCGCCGTCGGGGCGGATGGTCACGATGTGGCCCTCGGTCTTCACATCAGCTGCCCACGTCGCCGTCAGGGCGACCATCGACAGCACCGTCACTATCAGTCTTCTCATTGTTCTAATAATTAAATAATAAAAATGGGGACAAAAGAGTTTAGGAGGTCACGTGTCCTCACGTGACACCTGCGGCAAGTGCGACGTGGGGACACGTCGCCTCCTAAAGGGGCAGCCGGATTGTACCAATTTATTATTTGCATATTACTTAAATAGTTAGCTAATCGATTTTGTTGACAAAGTTACGAAATAAATGAGACATTTGAAAAGGAAATGTCATTTTTATTTCCTTTTGCACGCAAAAAAACAACAACTTTGCATCAGATGCCACCGCTGAAGATGGAGGAACGGGCGGAAAGGCTCGCGTCAGACGATAACCGTCCGGACGCAAAACGGCGCTTTTCGAAGGTAATATAGGGGTATATTACTTTCAAAAAGCACCGTTTTGCCTTTTGAGACGCTCTGAGGCAGAGGAAGCAAAGGAGTGAGTGTAAAACGACGAAAAAAAAACTTCCGGATCACTCCATGGGAAACAGTCCGTAGAGCTTGGCGTCGATCATGTCGGTGACCTGCTTGAAGTGGTCGGGCTCATCGCCGAACTTGCAGGTGTCGCCGTCGATGACGATGAGCTGGCCCTTGTACGTGGCGATCCAGTCCTCGTAGCGCCTGCTGAGGCCCTCCAGGTAGTCGAGGCGCATCGACTGCTCATACTCGCGGCCGCGCTTCTGGATCTGGGCGACGAGCGTCGGTATAGAGGCCCGGATGTAGATCATCAGGTCGGGCAAGCGGACGAGCGACATCATCAGGTCGAACAGGTCCTTGTAGTTGCGGAAGTCGCGGTCGCTCATCATGCCCTGCCCGTGGAGGTTGGGTGCGAAGATGCAGGCATCCTCGAAGATGGTGCGGTCCTGGATGATCGTGTCTGTCGACTTCGATATCTCGACCACCTCCTTGAAACGCTTGTTGAGGAAGTAGACCTGCAGGTTGAACGACCACCGCTGCATGTCGGCATAGAAGTCAGCCAGATAGGGGTTGTCGTCGACGGGTTCGAATCTTGGGGTCCATCCGTATCGGTGGGCCAGCATGCGGGTCAGCGTCGTCTTGCCGCTGCCGATGTTTCCTGCTACTGCGATGTGCATCTTGTTATCTTGGTTTTACTGTTTTATACTCTTGGGGGAAGAAATTATTCACTTTTCACTCTTCACTTTTCCCTTCACTCCGGGAAGAGTCCGAAGAGCGTGCGGTCGATGCGGTCGACGATCTGTGCGAAGTCCTTGGGATTGTGCTGAAAGTCGAGATGGTCCTTGTCGATGGTCATCACGCGCCCCTCGTACATCTTATATATAAACTCGTCGTAGCGGCGGTTCAGGTTCTCCAGATAGTCGAGCTGGATGGTCTGCTCATATTCGCGGCCGCGCTTCTGGATGTTGCCCACGAGATGGGGCACCGAGGCCCTGAGATAGATCATTAGGTCGGGCAGCCGGACGACCGACATCATCTGTTGGAACAGCTCCATGTAGGTCGCGTAGTCGCGGTCGGAGAGGTGACCCATCGCCTTGTTGTTCTGCATGAAGACGTAGACGCCCTCGAAGATTGAGCGGTCCTGCACCACCGTGTGGTCGGCCTTGGCGATGGCGAGCAGGTCGCGGAAGCGCTCCTTGAGGAAGTAGACCTCCAGGTTGAACGACCATCGGTGCAGGTCGCGGTAGTAGTCCTCCAGATAGGGATTCTCGCTGACGGGCTCATAGCGCGCCTCCCATCCGTAGTGGCGGGCGAGCATGGCGGTCAGCGTCGACTTTCCGCTTCCTATGTTTCCTGCAATGGCTATGTGCATCGTTACGTCGTCGTTTTGTTTCTATTGCAAAGTTTAAAATAAGTGAGTGAGGATGGGGCGGCGGTGCGCTTATTCTGCAGACCGCACGGGGCGAACGCTATAGCCGAAGCAACGGTCGGGTGGCAGCGTCCGGATAGTCGGTCGTGCCGTCTTCGTTGAGTTTGAACGGCGTGTCGTCGGGGGCACACCATGTGCCGACGACCGGCGTGTTGTCCACTTTGTATGGGTCGCCGCCCAGGTTGACGGTCTCCTTGGGCGAACGGCCGATCACGACGTTGATGAGCGAGGTGACGTCGGCCACTGTCAGCTGAATGTCGTTGTTCATGTCGCCCTTGACAATCTCCTGGGCGCCCGCTGTTGCCGTTGCCACGAGCAGCAAGAGGGTCAAAAACGTTTTTCTCATCTTGACGGTTTTTGTTTGATCACGTTTGATTGATGCAAAAGTAATGAAAAAAAATGAATTAACGATGGCGTTTGCCGATTTTTTTTGTAATTTTGCGCCTCAAATCAAAATATTCAGACAACACTCTATGAAATCTATTCGCGAAATCTATAAGATTGGCAAGGGCCCCTCAAGCAGCCACACGATGGGCCCGCAGAAGGCAGCACAGATGTACGTCAAGCGCCACCCCGAGGCACGCAGTTTCCGCGTGACGCTCTATGGCAGCCTGGCCGCCACGGGGCGGGGCCACATGACCGACGTGGCCATCGTCGACGTGCTCAGCCAGGTGGCACCGACGACGATCGACTGGCAGCCGCAGACGTTCCTGCCCTACCATCCCAACGGAATGACGTTCCGCGCCGACGGCGAGGACGCCTGGACGTGCTACAGCGTGGGCGGCGGAGCCCTGTCGGAGGGCGACGGCGTCATCGGCGAGGGTCCGGACATCTACCCGATGACGACGCTGACGGAGATTATGGAGTGGTGCCGACAGAACGGCCGCGCCTACTGGGAATACGTCAAGGAGCATGAGCCGGCCGACGTCTGGGACTACCTCATGGAGGTGTGGCAGACGATGAAGGCGGCCGTAGAACGCGGCATCGACACGGAGGGCGTGCTGCCCGGACCGCTGGGCCTGCAGCGCAAGGCGACGACCTACTACGTCAAGGCGACGGGCTACAAGGCTAACCTGCAGTCGCGCGGACTGGTCTACTCGTATGCCCTGGCCGTCAGCGAGGAGAACGCCGCCGGCGGCACCATCGTCACGGCGCCCACCTGCGGCTCGTGCGGCGTGCTGCCCGCCGTGCTCTATCATCTGTCGAAGGGCCATCAGTTCAGCGACCAGCGCATCCTGCACGCCCTGGCCACGGCGGGTCTGCTGGGCAACATCGTCAAGACGAACGCCTCAATCAGCGGCGCCGACGTGGGCTGCCAGGGCGAGGTGGGCGTGGCCTGCGCCATGGCCTCGGCTGCCGCCTGCCAGCTGTTTGGCGGCAGTCCCGCACAGATCGAGTATGCGGCCGAGATGGGACTGGAGCATCACCTCGGCATGACCTGCGACCCCATCTGCGGACTGGTGCAGATTCCTTGCATCGAGCGCAACGCCTTCGCCGCCTGCCGCGCACTGGACTCGAACCTCTACGCCGCCTTCAGCGACGGCCACCACCGCGTCTCCTTCGACCGCGTCGTCGAGGTGATGCGCCAGACGGGCCACGACATCCCCTCGCTCTACAAGGAGACCAGCGAGGGCGGACTGGCACTCGGATTCTGAACGATTCCGTCAGTTTAGAACCACGAATTGAACGAATTAAACGAATTTTTGCGCTCTTATACTGCACTGAAGAATTCGTTTAATTCGTTGTCTGTAAGAAAAGATAACTATACCTTGCGTAGCTGTCTGTTGCAGGAAAAGTCGAATAAATTTGGCCGTTCGCCTTTTTCTTTGTAATTTTGTAGCCCGAATCAGACAGAACAGAAACAAAACTATCATGGGAATCATCATTGGCATCGACGTGGGCATCTCGACCACGAAGATCGTGGGACTGCGCGAGGGCAAGCCCACCTCACCCATCCGCATCACCGCCGCCGACCCTATCACCTCGCTCTACGGGGCCTTCGGCAAGTATCTGCACGACAACAACATACGGCTTGAGGAGGTGGAGCACGTCATGCTCACCGGCGTGGGCGCGGCCTACGTCAAGAACGACGTCTACGGCGTCCAGACCAGCCGCTGCGACGAGTTTGTCGCCGACGCCCTCGGCGCCCGTTTCGAGAGCCAGCTCGACCACGTCATCGTCGTCTCGATGGGCACCGGCACCTCGTTCGTCATGGCCGACGGCGACGAGATCCGCCACATTGGCGGCATCGGCATCGGCGGCGGCACGCTGCAGGGCCTGTCGCGCGTGATGCTCAACACGAGCGACATCAAGACCGTCTCGGCACTGGCCATGCAGGGCGACATCGCCCACATCAACCTGCTCATCGGCGACATCTCGGCACAGCCGCTGCCGGGGCTGCCCATGGAGGCGACGGCATCGATCTTCGCCCGCGCCCAGAACGACGCCTCGCGCGAGGACATCGCCTGCGGCATCATCTCGATGGTCATCCAGTCGATCGGGTCGGCCGCCGTGCTGGCTGCCCAGGGCACGGGCTGCCGCGACATGGTGCTCATCGGCAACCTCTCGCTGCTGCCCCAGTGCAAGGACATCTTCCGCGCCCTGGAGAAGCTCTACGGCGTGCGGTTCCATACCCCGAAATATTCAGAATACTGCACCGCCATCGGCGCCGCCCTGGCCTATGGGCGGGAATGAGCACGCCCTACTGGTTTCTGGACAGTGAACGATATTTCTGAACTTTGATATGAAAAGTTACAGACCCCACCCCCAACCCCTCCCCTTGAAGGGAGGGGAGAAAGCCTCCCCCGACCCCTCCGAAGGAGGGGAGTGGCTGCCGCATAGCCCGTCGCGAATGACGGCGCAGCTGCTCCCCTCCCTTCAAGGGGAGGGGTTGGGGGTGGGGTCTGTAACTTTAAAATAAGGACTACAGTCCGCCCCAAACAGGACTACAGTCCGCCCCAAACAGGACTACAGTCTGCCCAAAACAGGACTACAGTCTGCCCAAAAACAAGGACCACAGTCTGTACTCTCCAAAATTAAACCGACATGAACAGGACACTAATGATTATCGGCTGTCTGATGACGGCCATCGGCCTGCAGGCCAACACGTTAAGAAACGACTCCATCCCCGCCGACACGGTCAAGACGGACACGACGGCCGTGGCCGTCGACTCCGTGAAGGCCGAGAAGCCGAAGAAAAAGGAGGAAACGGAGTACGAGAAACTGATGAAGAAAGGGTCGGTGCAGGAGGGACTCTTCCGCACGCGCCACATCGACGACAAATACTACTTCGAGGTGCCCGACTCGATGATGGGGCGCCTGCTCATCTGCGTGACGCGCTTCACGGCCGTGCCCCAGGGCTTCGGCCAGTTCTCAGGCGAGAAGGTGACCCACGCCTCGGTCTACTTCGAGCGGCGCGACACGTCGCAGCTGCTCCTGCGCCAGTATGTGCTGAGCCAGCTGGCCGACCCCGACGACCGCATCTCGCAGACGCTGACGCAGTCGACCGTCGACCCGATCATCGCGGCCTTCAAGGTGATCGGCCGCAACAAGTCGGGCGACGAGGCCCTCATCGACGTGACGAGTCTCTTTAAAAGCGAGAACAACCTGACGGGCATCGACGGCGAGACCCGCGGCCGCCTGAAGATCGGCGGGGCGCAGCAGGACCGCTCGTTCATCGACTCGCTGCGCGTCTTCCCCATCAACATCGAGGTGCAGACCACCCGCACCTACGGCGCACAGGCCGGCGCCCCCTCGGCTGCCGCCCATACGGGCAGCGTCACCCTTGGCTTCAACACGAGCATCGTGCTGCTGCCCAAGGAGCCGATGCGCAAACGGCTCTGGGACGAGCGCGTGGGCTACTTCGTCAGCCGCTTCACCCGCTTCAGCGACGACCAGCACAAGACCGACCACGAGGCCTTCATCTCGCGCTACCGTCTGGAGCCGAAGGACGAGAAGGCCTATCGTCAGGGCAAGCTGGTGGAGCCGAAGAAGCAGATCGTCTACTACATCGACCCGGCCACGCCGAAGAAGTGGGTGCCCTACCTCATCGCGGGCATCAACGACTGGAACGTAGCCTTCGAGGCAGCCGGATTCAAGAATGCCATCGTGGGCCGCGAATGGCCCACGGACCGCCCCGACATGAGTCTCGACGACGCCCGCTACTGCGTGCTGCGCTATCTGCCGTCGGAGACGGAGAACGCCTACGGCCCGCACATCAGCGACCCGCGCTCGGGCGAGATCATCGAGAGCCACATCTGCTGGTTCCACCAGGTGATGAACCTGCTGACGAAGTGGTACATGGTGCAGTGTGCCCCGTCGGACAAGCGGGCCCGCACGATGAAGTTCGACGAGAAGCTCATGGGCCAGCTCATCCGCTTCGTCTCCTCACACGAGGTGGGCCACACGCTGGGTCTGCGCCACAACATGGGTGCCTCGTTTGCCACGCCCGTGGAGAAGCTGAGGGACAAGCAGTGGGTGGAGCAGCACGGCCACACCGCCTCGATCATGGACTACGCGCGCTTCAACTACGTGGCCCAGCCCGAGGACCACATTTCTGAGAAGGGACTCTTCCCGCGCATCAACGACTACGACAAGTGGGCCATCAAGTGGGGCTACCAGTGGCGGCCGGAGTTCAAGGACGAGTTTGAGGAGAAAGAGAAACTGATGGCCGAAACGACGAAGATTCTGCGCGGCAACCCGCGCCTGTGGTTCGGCGGCGAGGGCCGCGACACCGACGCCCGCGCACAGACCGAGGATCTGGGCGACAACAGCGTCAAGGCCTCTGACTACGGCATCAAGAACCTGCAGCGCGTCGTCGAGGGGCTGCCCGAGTGGACCCGCGAGGACAACGACCGCTACGACGACCTGCGCGAGATGTGGCAGGCCGTGCAAGACCAGTATAACCGCTATCTGAACCACGTGGCTAAGAACATCGGCTCGCGCTATAACAACAACATGCCCGGACGCGACCCCGTGGAGTATGCCTCGCGCGAACGTCAGCAGGAGGCCGTCGACTATGTGGGCCGTCAGCTCTTTGAGGCGCCCGAATGGCTCTATCCCGCCAGCATCATGCGGAAGACGGGCACCAACGCCCAGAGCGCCCAGCAGCAGATGCAGGGCAGCATGCTCAGCCGCCTGCTCGCCCCCACGATGCTGAGCAACGTGGCCGACACGGACTATCCCGTCGGCCAATATCTCGACGACCTGTTCGCCCAGGTGTGGAAGCCGGTCGGCGGCGATGACTTCAAAGCTCGTGCCCGCCGCCAGCTGCAGCGCAACTACGTGCAACAGCTGAACGCCCTGCTCAACCCCTCAGAGGCTGAGCTGAAGGGGGCCAACGGCCGCCACTACAACACCGACGCGATGCTCTACGTCATGCAGGACCTCGACAAGGTGGAGGCGTTCTGCCGCCAGCAGGCCAAGCAGTCGGAGGACATCAACGCCCTCCACTTCGACGACCTGCTGCGCCAGATCAAACTGATCCGCGAGCGCCGTACAACCGTCAGATAGCAACTCCCTGACTGCGTTATTCAATTAAACAACGAATTAAGACGAATTACACCAATGGATGTTATATAAACAACGAATTAAAACGAATTATACGATTTTGTGAAATTCATATCAATTCGTGAAATAAATAACAATTCGTGAAATCAGTATCAATTCGTGAAATTCGTGTAATTCGTCTTAATTCGTTGTTTCAAAAAGAAAAAGAATATTATGTTCCGACAGACATTCCCGCTGGCCATCCTCGCCGGCCTCTGCATCTCCATCGGATGCGTCGTCAACCTCAGGGTGGGCGGCGTGGCCGGTGCCGTGTTGTTCGCATTCGGGCTGACCACCGTCGTCTACTACAAGCTGAAGCTCTACACGGGCACCGCCGGATTCATCCGCATGCGCGGCGACTGGTCGATGCTCGGCGTCGTGCTGCTGGGCAACATCGTCGGCTGTCTGCTGACGGCCCTCGTCGTCGGCTATGCCCAGCCCGACATCATCGAGCCGGCATCGAAGCTGCTCGACGGCCGCCTGGCGAAAGGACCGCTGCGTTGCGGACTGCTGGCCGTAGGCTGCGGATTCATCATGACCACAGCCGTAGAGTTCGCCCGTCAGGGCAAGATGCTGCCGCTGCTGCTCGGCGTGCCCGTCTTCATCCTGTGCGGCTTCACGCACAGCATCGCCGACGCCTTCTACTTCCTGGCCTGCCCCATGGAGCAGCTGTGCCAGCCGATGGTGCTGGCGGTCTACCTGAGCGAGGTCTTGGGCAACTTCGTTGGCTGCAACCTCTACCGATGGGTGAAGCCGCGAGAGAGTTAAAGATGAGAGATGAAAAGTGAAAGATGAAAGATATGATTAGACTTGATCCTTTAAAACTAATCATATCTTTCATCTTTCACTTTTCATCTCTCATTTCTTGGCCTTCAGCATAGATGCCAGGATCGAGATTGTCAGCACGCCGAAGATGAAAGCCAGGCTGACGGGCGTGGGCACCTCGATGTGCGGCATGTTGAGCTGCAGGCCCACCATCTCGCCCAAAGCGTTGACATATTCGTTCATAGCGAGCAGCATCTTCAGGCCGACAAAGATGAGGATGATGCCCAGACCATACTTCAGGTAGCCGAAGTACTGGGCGATGGCGGCCAGGGCGAAGTAGAGGGCGCGCAGGCCGAGGATGGCAAAGATGTTCGAGGTGAGCACGATGAACGGGTCGCGCGAGACACTGAACACAGCAGGGATGGAGTCGACGGCAAAGGCCACGTCGCTCGTCTCGATGACCAGCAGGGCGACGAACAGCGGGGTGGCCATGCGGCGGCCCTGCTCGACGATGAAGAAGCGGTCGCCGTGCATGCGGTCGCTGACGGGGAAGACGCGGCGGAACCACCTGACGATGAGGTTCTGCGAGGGATCGATCTGGGCATTGTCGTCGTGGGTGAACATCTTGCCGCCCGTGTAGAGCAGGAACAGTCCGAACAAGCCGAGCACCCACTCGAAGCGCACCACGACGGCCGCGCCGGCAAAGATGAAGATGCTGCGCAGGATGAGGGCGCCGAAGATGCCCCAGAAGAGCACCTCGTGCTGATACTTACGCTCGACGCCGAAATAGCCGAAAAGCATCAGGAACACAAAGAGGTTGTCCATCGACAGCGACTTCTCTATCAGATAGCCGGCCAGGAACTCCATCGCCTTCTCGTGCGCATCAACGGGATAGAACAGCCAGATGCCTGCGCAGAAGACCAGCGACACGCCAATCCACACGGCCGTCATCTTCAGCGCCTCCTTCACGTTGACCTCATGCTCACCCTTGCGGGCAAACATCTTCAGGTCGGCCACCAGCATCACAATCACCAATACGTAGAACAAAATCCACGCCCACAAGGGGATTCCAATCATTCCCATTTCCTAATCCTGTATTTTTATTTGCGGCTTCTATATATTACGCCGTTTGCAATAGGAGGCGACGTGTCCCACGTCGCAATCCAGCATATTCATGCGACGTGAGACACGTCGCCTCCTACTTTGCGGCTGCAAAAGTACAACTTTTTTTCTAAACCCACAAGCGATAGGGCAAACAACTGCGCGGCTGAGAGGAGATAAGCGCGAAAGACGCCTCGAATAACTTTTTTCACGGCGTGAAATATTATTTTCAAGGCTTGAAAATATATTTCCAAGTCATGAAAAACTATTTTCAAGCCTTGAAAATAGTCAGGCCGAACTTTTTCCCCTGTTTTATGGTGTACCGCCAGCGGTCAACGCGCAGCCGCTCCCCTCCCCTCAAGGGGAGGGGTTGGGGGTGGGGTCTGTATATTCTTTACGCGGAGATAGTTAGAGACCCCACCCCCGACCCCTCCCCTTGGAGGGGAGGGGAGCAGCTGCGCACCGTATTTCCGTCATATTCCCGTCATGTGACTACTTTTAAGTGGATTCATACAATAAAAAGGACACGCGCGCGTTACCATAATAAACTAACAACCAAACAATCATGAAGAAATTCTTACTCCTTGCCATGCTCGCGGTGAGCATCGGCACAGCGGCCCAAAGCCGACTCTATCCCAAACACTTCGACCTGCAACAGGTGACACTGCTCGACGGACCGATGAAGACGGCCATGATGAAGAACATCGACGTGCTGCTACAGTACGACGTCGACCGGCTGCTGACGCCCTACGTGCGTCAGGCCGGACTGGCCCAGACGACGGACCAGGCTTCGCCCTACTACCAGTGGACGACGCGCCACCCGAACTTCACCAACTGGGGCGACGCGTCGTTCGACCTCAGCGGCCACGTCGGCGGCCACTATCTGTCGGCTCTAGCCATGGCCTATGCCGCCTGTCACGACGCCGACCTGCAGGCCCGTCTGAAGGAGCGCATGGACTACATGCTGCAGGTGATGAAGGACTGTCAGGACCAGTTCGACGAGAACACCGAGGGTCTCTACGGATTCATCGGCGGACAGCCCATCAACTCGGACTGGACGGCCCTCTACAAGGGTAACATCCAGCCCTACAAGAGCCACGGCGGATGGGTGCCCTTCTATGTGGAGCACAAGATCCTGGCCGGACTGCGCGATGCCTACATCTACGGCCAGAGCGAGGTGGCCCGCGAGCTGTTCCGCAAGCTCGCCGACTGGAGCGTCAACGTAGTGGCGAAGCTGAGCGACGCCAACATGCAGAGCGTGCTCGACACGGAGCACGGTGGCATGAACGAGTCGATGCTCGACGCCTACCAGCTCTTCGGCGACCAGAAATACCTCGACGCCGCGAAGAAATACACGCACCGCACGATGCTCCAGGGCATGCAGACGCTCTCGACCACCTTCCTCGACGGTAAGCATGCCAACACGCAGGTGCCGAAGTACATCGGCATGGAGCGCATCGGCGAGGAGGACGCCACGGCCACCAACTACCTCAAGGCGGCCGAGAACTTCTGGCAGGACGTGGCCACGAACCGCACCGTATGCATCGGCGGCAACTCGGTCAACGAGCACTTCCTGGCCCGCGCCAATGCCAACCGATATATCGACCAGCTGGACGGCCCCGAGTCGTGCAACTCGAACAACATGCTGAAGCTCTCGGAGATGATGTTCGACCGCACGGGCGATGCCCGCTATGCCGACTTCTACGAGCAGACGATGTGGAACCATATCCTCACGACGCAGGATCCCGAGACGGGCGGCTACGTCTACTTCACCACGCTGCGGCCGCAGGGCTATCGCATCTACTCGCAGGTGAACCAGGGCATGTGGTGCTGCGTCGGCACGGGCATGGAGAACCACTCGAAGTACGGCCACTTCATCTACACCCACGACGGCAGCAAGACGCTCTACGTCAACCTCTTCACGCCCTCGCGCCTTGAGAGCGACGATTTCGTCGTCACCCAGGAGACCGACTTCCCCAATGCCCAGCAGACCCGCCTCACCATCGGCAAGGCCGGCACCTACACCATCGCCATCCGCCACCCGCAGTGGGCCGGCAGCGGCTATCAAATCTCCGTCAACGGCAGTGTGCTCGACGGTTCAGCCGTCGAGCCCGGCACCCCCAGCTACATCGAAATCAGCCGCACATGGGCCGTCGGCGACGTCGTCACCGTCATGCTGCCCATGCAGCTGCGCTATGAGGTTTGCCCGGGCTACGAGGACTACATCGCCTTCAAGTACGGCCCCATCCTGCTCGGCGCCCGCACCACCAACGGCGACGAGCAGCTGCAGAACGAATATGCCGGCGAAGGACGCATGGACCACGCTCCCGGCAGCCGCGCCACGTCGAAGAACCTGACTGACGCGCCGCTGCTCATCGGCGAACGCTCGGACGTGCTCTCGCGCATCACCAACATAAACGAGCTGGGCGACCCGATGCCCGGCGCGCCCGCGACGCTGAAGTTCACCATCGACGCCAGCCGGCCCGGCATCAGCTCCTACAAGTGGCAGCAGCCGCTGACGCTGGAGCCTTTCTGGCAGATCCACCACGACCGCTACATGTGCTACTGGTATCAGCAGACGGCCGAGAACTACGCTAACTCGACCATGGCACAGAGCGAGGCTGAACGCGAGGCACTGGCCCAGCGCACGCTCGACTTCGTCGCGCCGGGCGAGCAGCAGAGCGAGGCGGGTCATGAGTATAACTATTCGTCGGACTCGTCGACGGGACTCTACAACTCGGAGCGCTACCGCGATGCCCGCGCCAACGGATATATCCAATATACCTTATATAATAATAGCGGCGTGGAGGAGAACCTGAGCATCATGCTGCGATTCCAGCTGGCCGACCACGGACGCCGCGCGACGCTGACCGTCGACGGGGTCCAGATTGCCGACATCACCATTCCCAACGCCTTCAAGGGCAGCGACGCCAACGGATTCTTCAACGTGGAGTATCCCATACCGGCCGACCTGGCAAAGGGCAAGGACAAGTTCGTCGTCCGGCTGACAGCCTCCAGCACGACGCTCTGTCCGGGCATCTACTACGTCCGGCTGATGCGCGACTATAACCCTGCGGCCAATGCCTATCGCTTCGTGCCGTCGGAATGGACCACGGGCGATGCCGGCCGCGTCTCGGCCAGCAACATCACGGCCGACGACGACGAGGGGACGCTGACCGTGCGCGCCTCGGGGCAGAACAACGTCTGCCTGATGCTGCGCTGGCAGGACACTGACTACACGATCGACAGCTCGCAGAAGTACCTCGTCGTGCGCGGCACGGGGCTCGACATCACTACCGGCAGCCGCAGCTACCTCTGGTGGCTCAACGGCTCGAACCACGGCACGCAGGTGGCCCCGGCCGTCTCGCAGACCCTGACCGTCGGCGACACAGAGGAGCAGTTCGTCGCATGGAACATGGCGACCAGCGGCATCTACGAGAACTTCACGGGCGACCGCCCCAACGTCTGCATGGGACAGACCATCTTCGGCCTGACGTCAGCCTCGGGCACGGCCGTCATCCGCGACATCAACTTCGTCGCCTCACCTGAGGAGTACATCAGCCACGCCACCGGCATCAAGTCTGCCCGCACGGGCACATCGGCCTCCGTGGGCAAGAGCTACGACCTGCAAGGCCGGCGCTTCCTGCCCTCGCGCCACGGCATCGCCGTCAGCAAGGGCCAGAAGGTGTTGAAATAGAAACCTTGGGATTGCCCGAAAAAAGAGAATTGGCTCATGCATGGAAACGCCATGGCATGAGCCAATTCTCTTTTATTCTGTTCAGTATATGCGTTAATTCTTGATCATCTTGCGACCGTCAACGATGTAGAGGCCACGAGTGGGCTGGGCCACGCGGCGGCCCTGCAGGTCGTAGATCTCAGAGGGACGTGACTCGGCGGCCATCTCGCTGATGCCTGTCGGTTCGTAGATGCCCTCGTCGTAGAAATAGATGTTCGAGCGACGCTCCACGCCAGCACCGCGATAGATGCTCTGGAGGCCCAGGCGGCTCATCTCGCCAAAGCGGAAATAGACACGATCTTTGGAGAAGTCGTAACCTTCGTCGACAATCGTATAGGGGATCTCGGTCATGCCGTCGGTCCATGCGGGCTCGAAGTCCCAGCCGTCGGTCTCCTCAGTGCGTATGTAATTGTCGCGCACGAAGTGGTAAAGCTCGTTCTCGGAGGTGTAGAAGCAGAACGACAGCTTGGCCGGGTCGATGAAATTGCCGTCGACGTCGACTGTCGGGATTGTAAAGTCGGCAAAGCAGGTGTACCCCTTTTCGCCCTCATAGCCGTCGAAATAGGTGATAATGGGATCGGCCGGCGTGGCGGCCACCTCGGTGTATGGATTGAACGAAGGCTGGCCGAACATCTCCATGCCGGAGAACCTGATAGCCGATGCATTGACGTTGCAATTCATGTCAGTAGCGAAAGAACGCGTGGCGGCGTCGTAGTTGAAGACAATGTCGTCCGTGCTGGCTTCATAATCGAAGTAGCTGCCCCACTCCTCGACGATCTCTTTGGCCTTGTAGGCCTGGAAGTAGACGACGTCTGAGTATTCGTCAATCAGCAGCATCTGGCGCGAGAAGACGACCTTGCCGTCAGCGATGGTGCCCTTAATCCACACATCTGGGAAATCCTTGGAGAAATTCGTGATCCAGATGTCATCGCCGTCGAAGGCCACGTCGACCAGCTTTCCTTGCACATTGCCACTCTCGTTAGTGTAGGTCATGGAGTAGGTCTCCGTCTTCAGGCCTTCTGGCACGGCCAGCGGCTCGTCATTGAAGGGCACATAGACCGTGGCATAGTCGGCATAGCCGTTCCACTGGCCGTCGGCCTCCGGGTCGTCGGGGGTGTCATAGACAATGCCCATGATCATATAGCCATCCAAGTCGGTGCTGCTCAGGCTGAGGGCGCCGGTCTCCTTGTCGACCGTCCACACAATGTCGGGGTCGCCCTCGGCTATGTTATAGGTGTAGGAGCCGTTGTCGAGTTCCGTGAGCTCCAGCAGATGCAGGCGGAAGGCATAGATCTCGCCACCGGGGTCGTCCATCCAGGGATTCGGCTCCGTGACGTCGTAGAGCACCTGCTGGCCGGCGGGGACGGTGATGGTGGTGCCGTCGTCGCTCAGCGTACCCTTCACCCAGGCGGGATAGGTGATCTGCGACAAAGGCATGTAGAAGTAGACGCTCTTGCCGTCGTCGCCAAAGACGACCTTGGCGATGGAACCGTTCTGCTCGAACTCGTAGACGTCAAAGTCATCGCCAATCATGGCCATGCCCGTCCGCAAATACTGCTTCAGCGTGCCGGCTGGCTGCTCGCTGATGATGTCGTCGAGCGAAGGCGTCTTGGCCATCGCACGGCGCATAGGCATCTGATACTTCGTCGCAACGGCGCGAAGATCTGTTCGTTTCACACTCCCCTCTTTCGGCTGAGCACTGGCCAGGACAGCAAAGAGGGCCATCAAAACTGTAAGGTAGAAACTCTTCATCATAATCGTATTTTTATTTGTTATGTATATAGAAAAGTACTGCAAAAATAAGCATTAATCAGATAACCGCAAAAAAAAATCCGCATTATTTTTAAAATAAATGCGGATTTTTCTTTTTTATTTTGCTTTTGACAGTCGCCAGGCGAAGGCCAGTACGACGCAGAAGCCCAGCAGGGGAATGATGAAAGGCACGAAGGGCGACGCATGGTCGGCCATGTAGCCCATGAGCAGGAATGCGCATCCGCCTATGGGCGTCATCATCAGCAACGAGGCAGCCCGCTTCTTCTGCCGTGGGCCGAGGTCGCGTACGGCGAGGGAGAAGATGGTGGGGAACATGATGGCCTCGAAGAGATAGTTGAGGATAAGGGCGATGAGCGACACCGTGCCCAGGTTCATCATCGTCAGAAGCATGCATACGACCGTGCCGACGGCGCAATAGAGCAGCATGCGCTCGGCCCGGACGCTGCGCATGATCCAGCTGCCGAGGAAGCGGCCCACCATAAAGATGACAAGTGCCAACGAGACGACACGCGAGGCTGAGAGCTTGTCCATCCAGCCCGTGCCGGTGACGAAATTGACAAAATAGCTGTTAATGGAAATCTCGGCCACCTCATAAGCCAACAGTGCCAAGAGGCCAAAACGGAACCAGCGGTTCTTCAACACATCGGAGAGACCATTGCCCGTGGCAGCGTCATCATCGACAGGGCTGTCGACAATCTCCGGCAGCTTCACTCTCGAGAAGATGAGCGCAATGAGAAGGACGACGACACCCATAATTCCGTAAGGCACGGACACGTCGCCCGACGAGCCCTCGCTGAAAAGAAACTGACCCACGAGCAGCGTCGCCATGAAGCAGCCCATGCCGTTGAACGTCTGCGAGAGGTTCAAACGGCTCGAAGCCGTCTCCCTCGGTCCAAGCTCTGTCACATAGGGATTGGCTGCCGTCTCAAGAAATGTCAGGCCGCAGCCAATCACAAACAGTGCTGCCAGGAACGACCCGAACGCAGAGGCGGGAATGAAAGCCAAGGATCCTAAGGCAAACAAGGTGAGCCCGAAGACCACACCACGCCTGTAGCCCCAACGGCTGATAAACCACCCGGCAGGAATGGCCATCAGGAAATAGCCGAAATAAGTGGTCACCTGAATCCAGGCCGACTGGGTGATAGAAATATGCAGCTCGTCCTGAAAATGCTTGTTCAGCACGTCAAGAATGGCTCGCGCAAATCCCCACAGGAAGAACAGTGTGGTGATGAGCACGAAGGGCACCACATACTGCCTGTCAGTCAATTTAGTTCTGTTCGTCATGATCCTTTTTCTTTTACGTCATGCAAAGGTAAGCATTATATTCCAAACAAAAGAAGAAAGAAAGAAAAAAATACAAAAAGGGCATAAACGCGAAAAGAGTCTCACCGTCAGTTACGACAGCAAGACTCTTCGCAAAAAAGATGGCGGCCTCCTACTCTCCCGCATTGCATTGCAGTACCATCGGCGCAGGCGGGCTTAACTTCTCTGTTCGGAATG
>Ga0256407_10001805_pt1 | contig 43296 bp, 54 predicted proteins | sample RumenRJG_04DNA_FD_193489 | JGI IMG/M metagenome (GOLD analysis project Ga0256407, IMG submission 193489) | Bovine rumen microbial communities from Lethbridge, Alberta, Canada - RJG_04 | ecosystem: Host-associated > Mammals > Digestive system > Stomach > Rumen | place: Canada: Alberta... | reverse complement strand
GAAGTAACCTTTACTTTAATTTTTTTACGCTGCATTTGTAATAAAGTCCTTTCTGTATTATTAACCTCTGAGATTAATAAGGTTTCTGGCTTTCTCCTGCTCAGAGAGTCTTTTTAAAACCATAAGGGGATTATACTGAGTTCTATCAATCATGGTAATCTTAGCAGCCTCAGTAACATTAAGCTGCTTATTCTCCTTCCAAGGAGAGGTCTTACCCATCTTACCATTGTAGAAGTCTAAAACATTACGAATCTTCTTAAGAGCAGACTCAGAGAATCTGGTAATAAACGAAGGAGAAGCAAATAATTTTGTAGCCTCAGTAATAGCCTCAGGAATAATCTGAGCCTGTCCCTCAACAATTGAGGCAATTGGGAACTTATAATCAGATTCCTTAGAGCCATCATTCTCCCAGTAAAGGTGTGACTTTTTCATAAGGTCAAAATTAACCTTAGACTCACTCTTATATGCTGTCTCAGATAAGAGCTTACCAGCCTTAAGACTGTCCCAGGTAGCATTCTCAGCAATAGGAAGTGACCACTTAGGAACAGAAACCTCAGAAACAACTGAAGCATCTCTAACTTCCTTAGCAATCTTACCAGTACCAAAGGCATTATTAAGGTTACGAAGAACTGAAGTCATTTCCTGAGCATTGAATGAGCCAAGAACAGTATTCTCAAGGGTCTTACCCTTATTTTCAGAAAGCTTTTCAGGAGTCTCTTTAGCAACACCATTTTGAACTGCACCATACCCAGTAATATTTCTAGCATCCGCTGGGTTTGAACCAGCATTAAATGACCTATCATTAGAAATATCTCCACTATCCATCGTCTTATTTATACTACTCTCACTTAACTTCTTACCCTTCTTCTTAGCAGCCTTCTTCTTATCAACCTTCTTAAGGGCAACTTTCTTATCCTTCTTAGCAGCCTTCTTCTTAGCATACGCTTCCTTAATAGCAGTCATAAGCATATGATAGTTATCAGTGAGCATCTCATCCTCATCTTCCTCAGTATCATACTTCTTACCATTGGAAGAAACAACATCCTCACCATCAACCTCAACATCCTTATCAGCATCCTCCGGGTCACCTAAAGTAATTTCGCCATCTTCAACAGCACCATTACCGGTATCAGTTAACTCGCCATCATCCGAAAGCTCATCAGAAACATCACCGATCATATCCTGGGCATCACCATCAAGGGGCTCAGCTGTAACCTTACCCTCACCATCGGAATGGGAATCAAGGTCATCACCCTCCATGATCTTCTTAAGCTTTCTGGCCATCCACTTAAGTTCGGCAGCTTCCTCAGGCTGAATTGTACCAGGCGTAATAGGAATGTCTCCATCCTCAACTTCACCCTCATCACCCTTAAGGTCATCCTCTTCAGCTGTTGAATCATCAACATCAGCTTCAGAATCAATAGGAGCATCACCCGTAGAATTAGAAGGATCAGCCGTTATAGCATCATCGCTTCTTTCTCCTTCACGCATAAGTCTGCGTAACGCTCTCATAACTGCTGACTCTGTAACCTCTTCCTCAGGCTCTTCATCCTCAGGAACATCTTCAGGAACATCTTCAGGAACATCTTCCGAATCTTCTTCTGAATCCTCATCATCATCTTCTTCATAAGTAGGATCCGCATCCTCAACATCGGGATCATCGTCTTCACCTAACTTAAAATAATCCTCTAAGAAATGATAAAACCCTTCCTGGACTGGCTGATCATTGTCTTCATCTTCATCAGCTAATTTATCATCACTTAAATCACCTAATTCATCTTTATCTTCCTCTTCATCATCTTCTTTATCATCAATATCAGGAACATATTCAGAACCGCCGACCGAAACAGAAACATCATTAGGATCGATATCTTCAGGAATATCTATTGACAAGCCACCTTCCGAACTATCATCATCTAAACCTTCTACATCTTCTCCATCATCCTCGTCCTCTTCATTATTAAAAGCACCATCATTTTCAAATAACCATCTTATAGCACTTTCACTAACATCATCCTCATCTTCGTCTTCATCTTCCATATCATCTAATGTTTCATCTTCATCATCCTTATCCACATCAAGATCCTCATCTTCATCGTCCTCTTCAGGATCAGCGTCATCTTCTAAATCATCATCTTCACTAAATTTAAACTTCTTATCACCACATTCCTCCATATCATCCGCTTCTTCTGCATCTATTTCTTCGTCATCATTAAGTTTAGGTTCTTCATCATCAACCTGATCTTCTGGATCTTCCGGAAGCTCTTCGTCATCTTCTGGAAGCTCTTCATCGCTTTCGTTTAAAAGCTTATTCACATAATTGATAGTAGCTTCAACAGCAGCTACTGAACTCTTTTCAACTTTTTCATCCGGCTCTGCAAGGTCATCAGTACTCTTAAGTTTCATCGAGTCTGATCCAACAGACATACCTAATAACTGTTCCATCTCACCTGTAAGATTGAGATCGGTTGCCTTCTTGTGTGATTTGATTTCTCTTCTTTTAGCCATTATTTTATTGGCCTCCCTAATATAATATTGGTTTGGATGCTCTCATATAATAATCATAAATATTATTGAGGGGCTTTTATATTTTATATCTCTCCCAGGAGAGATCTGTTGTTATATACTACCACTTACTCTTCTTCTTATAAGCAATTGGTTTTCCTAATTTCATATACTTAGGATCAAAAAAATCTGGTTCTTCAAACTCATTATCAATTTCTCTACCAGCATCATTCGTTTGATATGAAGTCATTTTGGCATACTCTGGGTCTAAAGTTTTAAGATAATTTTGCTGTTGGTCATCCCATGGGTCTAGTCCATCATTAGCACGATTACGTCTGTTCATTTTTGAAATCATTCTATTCCAACTCCACGCTTCTTTATCTGGTGTGCCGGTTTTGGTACCTCCGAGACTTTTTACAGCTCTAATCTTGTCAACATCATCCATAAACCCTTCATTCACTATTTTTTTTTTCTTTGATTTGAGAACACTCTCAGCTAACCTAATCTTCTTCATTAAGTTTTTGAATCTGGTTTTAGCCTTCTCCATCATAGAAGGTTCAGTTGATTTCATAAGTTTTTTAACTATAGAATCACCATACTTTTTATATAAAAGTATAGCACCAGGAATTGTTGTGCCTGCCAATGCAGCAATTGCTGCAATTACTTGATAATTAGGTTCCTGTGTTTTATTCTTTGGTGCCTCTATGTTAAGTGGAGTAGATTTGTCCTTACTTTTATCCTTACCTTTACCAAAATAGCTATATGCATTTACATGATCATAATCTTTACTGAAAAAATCTGGCTCCGCAAAATCAGTATCAATTTCTCGTCCTATGTCACCATTATGGTAATAATCTTTTCCGTTAATCAATTTATTCACAGCCCGATCACGCTGGTTATTTTTCCAAGAATTCCTTTTATCCCGAATTTCTTTTCTATAATCCTTACTATATCCTTTAAAATTATTTCTATCTCTCATTCTTTCCATATCTCTTAAAAACTCTGCTTTCTTCATAATATCGTCGTTATCAGACTTACTTTCATTCAAATTCTTCTTCAAACTGTTATAAATAAAATTTTCCATAACTTCACTATGCTCTTTAGCGGTTAAATAAGGGAAAGCATTCATAATACTTTCACTAATATTTTCAATAAGTTTATAAGTTTTCTTTTTCATTATTTTTAAACTCCTTATATTATGAATTAGGATCAGTTGTTAGCTGCCTTAACTGAGCTAAATTTAATCCAGTAGTATCCTGGACTTGCTGAGCCATTTTATTAACTTGGTCTGGAGATAATTTTAATTTTTGAGCTAATTGGTTATTATACGCTGGAGTTGTTGATCCAGTGGTTCCAGTTCCTGTGGTTGAAGCTGACATAGCTGGCGTTGATTCTTCTTCCTTTTGATTAGCAGATATAAACTCTTCAATATATCTTTTGCTAATAATACTTAAAGAAGCTTCATCTAAAAATGGGTACTTTTTCTTTAGTTTAGATTTAATTTCACTAACTAAAACTCCTTTGGATGATGAACCAGCACCTTTAAAAGCATTATATGCACCAACTCCAAGCCCAGCTAATCCCATAACAGTATTAGCAGCACTTCCAAGCAATCTCGTTCTATATACTTCAAGGTGTGAAATCCAATTAGGAATTCTTTCATCTTCACCCTGATGTTTCTTTAAAAATTCTATAAGTTGGTTGACTTCTTTTCTTCCTAAGCCTAAACTAGTTTTAAGATATTTTCCTAAACTAGCTTCAGCTAACTTTTGTTTTTTAGAAACTAATTTATATTTTATAATAACGCACCTCCTCTAAAGGTATAGTGTGATTTGAAATTGTATTTAGAACAAATAATAGAACAAAAACGATTTTCTATAATTTGTTAAAAATTTTTCTTAATAAAGAGAGGTGAGATCCTATTTCAAATTTAGATTCTAGATCTCATAAATTAGCAGTTGTGATTGAACAGATCTGTAAGACTAATGGCAAATATCTTGATAAGATTTATAAAGATATAGATACTGCTGAAGAAGATATGTTAAATCAATTTCCAGAATACGCTCCTAGTATAAAAAATTGTAAAAAGGACCCTAAAAACTTCATTAATGATGTTATGAGATTTTCACAGAATCCTGATACACCTCATAATAGGGTTTCATTAGCCTGGTTTAATAAGTTTTTAGAGTTTATTCTTAAATGTATTAAAAAAGCTTTTGATATGATTTCAAAGTTTTTTAAATATGCGTTTAAAACACTTATTTCAGAATCAGATCAACATAATAACAAAGATACTCATATTAAAGATGCATTAAAAGGAAAATTAGATGATGCTAAAACTTCGTGGAACGGATTCATTGCAAAAGTTCCCGTTATCGCAGGTACATCTGCTGTAGCCGTTAGTACTTTAGGATTAACTTCAGCTATAGTACTTATTGGGATTGGTTTATGGTTAAAAGCTACTGGAAAAGTCGTTACTAAATTACATTCTACTTCTACATTAGATAAAATAAAAAAGAAAGCTAAAAAATATTTTGGTACTGAAGAAGACGATCTTCCAGATGAACTTCAACCCCCTGATATCGATGTTCCTAACATTAGTTTAGGCAATATTCAACAAATGAGTGAATCCATTACATCACATATGGTTGACAGAATTAAAATAACTACGTCAGAACTTATAATAAAGGCTTGTTTTTTATTATGCTTAAAAGCTGTATTATCTTTCTATATGTGCGAAGCTTTAGCTACCACTTTAACTATAATGGCCGCATTATTTGTTCCGGGATTAAATTTAATTACCTATGTTCTTTTATGGATGTTTATAGGTATTTGTGCGTTAGTTCGAAGATTCAGAAAGCCAAAAGTTGAAATGAAGTATGAAGGTGAACCTAAGAATGCCTAAAAATGAAAATACTATAAGTTTTAAACGAGTCAATAGTTTAAACAGGATAAATCCTCGTGTAAAAGATTGTGTTAATTATTTAAAATCTCATTATAACTTACGAGAGGGCGCATTTAGTAGTTATCAGCAGTTTAAAGATATATTATCAGATTTATTAAAAAAATTAAGCACTAGTAAAGATACTGGTAAAGAAGATAAGTATAATCAAAAAGGAATTTTAGGAAATATGAAGAAGTTAAAAAATCTTATATTTAGGATCTGTAGTAGAATTATATCTATAGTAACTTCAATAGGGTTTCAACCTATATTCTTTTTAATTGGACTTTTTACTACTCAATCTGTTGTAACTGCTTTAATAGCTAGTTCAATATATTGGGTCATATGCTTAATTATAAAATCTACTGCTGGTAACAAACTTCATACTAACAAGTGGTTTGAACCTTCAGATTTTATGAAATTGAGTTCTGAAGGATCTATCGTAAAATTTTTAAAATCTATAAAAGAAACTATAAGTACTACTATAAAAGATATACTTAATTGGTTTTTCTTAGAAATTAAAGATGAAAAAACCGAAGTAAAATTTAATCGAAGAATGCTATTATTAACTTTAATTATATTTGTACTGTTGTACATAGTTTGGTAAAAAGGAGGTTAAGAAATAGCTTGAAAAAATATGAAAAAATGAGAAACGATTTAATTGCTTCAAAAGCTTTATCTGAAGCTAAATCTGTAAGCAAATATTTAAGACTTAATACGAATTTATCAGTAGTGGACAGAAATCAAATTGCTGAAAACTACTTTAAAAAAACTTTAACTCATAAGTTTTCTAAACTTTATAGAGAATCTGCTGAACCGAATATTTTTGTTACCTTTATAACTATAATAGGTGACTGGATTGTATCTTTATTCGGTAAAATGGGTGACCTCTTTAAAATGATTGGCGGTGGAATACAGAAGTTAGGATCTTCGTTAGTAGGGTCTACAGTTAAAGATGACCCAAGTTTTTTAGCTAGACTTGGTTCTGCATTAAACCCATTTAACTGGTTTAAATCTGCTCCAGCTAATCCTCCAGTTAAAAGTCTTCATTCTGTTATAACTAATATATTAGGAATGGATATTACTTTAGCTCAGGCTATTGGTATTGCAGCTATTTTAGGTTTATGCTTGTGGGGAGTATATAAGCTTGTTAAATGGTTATGGAATAAGTTTAAGAAAGCAGAAGCTTATGTTCCTATGTTTAATAAACAGGATAATAAATTTTTAGTAATGCTTAAAAATACATCTAATCTTGATGAAGGATTAGGAGATTTCTTTAAAGAAAGTGTTAATAAGTTTGCTAAATATTGTATTGAAAAAGGTAAGGAAGTATTACCTAAAATTCAAGAAGCTACAAGCAAAATACCAAATCCCAAACTTCAGCAATTTGTTTCAGAAATAGGTCCAGCCTTTTCAAAACTTATTAAGTCTCCAACTATGAAAGCCTTTAAAACTTCAGCGGCAGAATCCTTTGAAACAGCACGTCAAAACGTAAAAAAATTAGCTCCTAAAGCTAAAGAATTTTTAGGTGGAACAGTTCAAGGAATTAAACAAGGATTTTCAGCAAGGAGAGGGTAACTATGAATTATTATAATTATTATCCATTTTACTATTATAGAGAAGGCGGGCCTATGGTCGGCCCAATGCCACCCGCTCCACCAACTATGGGTAGCGCAACCCCCATGCCTCCAGCACCTGGAGCTATGCCTCCAGGACCACCTCCTCCTACTAATCCAGAATTAACAAAAAGACCAGAAACTCCACCACAAAATAAGGCACAACAAGATATTCTAAATAGATCTAAGGAGTTAGACCAAAAAATTAATGCTCAGACTCAGCCACAACCTCAATCAACGATACCTCAAAATTCGCCCCAAACAAATCAGGGTGTTCCACCTGTCCCTCCGTCACAACCATTTCCTCCTTCTCAACCAGTAGCTCAAGCCCCTATGTCTACACAGACTCCTCCACCTCCTTCGCCACCAGCTAATCCGGCTCCAGCACCAACGATGTCTGAGTCATTATTAAATTATATTCCTTCTAAAAGACAAATGAGAAGAATGACTAGGGAAGAGTTATTAGTTTTAAGAAAATTCTTAAAGTCTCATGTACTTAAAGAAGCTATGGAAAATAGGGGTATTGAAAATATTAAAAAGTTTGCTAAAGATTCTGTAAGTAAAGTAACAAATATACCGGATCTTATTAATACCTTCTATCCAGAGTTTATTAATGAAAGCTTAGATGCCACATATAATGTTATCCTTAAAAACTCTGATGTAAAGGATTCAGCTTTACCTACTCTTAGTAATTTAAAATCTACTGTTAAATCAAGTTTAGATCAAACTATGAATATGATTAATCAGTCATCTGATTGGATCAGTATAGTTTTATCTAAGAATCTTTCAGACATGGGTATGACTGGTAAATTAGGTAATATTAATGTAGGTAAATTTTTATCTATAAGTGCTTTAGCAGCTTCAGTAGTCTATATTATGACCAAACTTTTTAAGTCTGGTTTTAAAAATGCTAATACTTATTCTGAATGTGTTAAATTATTTAAAGATCTTTATAATAGAAAATTAAGTTCTTTCAAAGAAGGTATTGATGATAAACTTAATGAGTATATTAATAAAGAAGTTCCTTCAAATGTTATTACTTTAAATTCTTTAATTACTAAGGCGTATCCTTTAGCTCAAGGGATGTTATTCAATATTGGATATGACGAAGGAAACTTAAATTCAGTTCCAAATAATATCCTTATACTTACTGAAGTATGCTGCTCTTTAGTTATATTGTACTCAGAAGTTCTTGGTAAGAAGTTTAAAGTTTTAGCTAAGAAAGGTAAAATGAAAGCTTTTGTTTCTCAGAATCTTTTAATGAAAATGGGAAATATTGATACACCTAAAGATATCTTTAGTAAATTAAGTAATTTTAAAAAAGATAACTTAGATAATGCGGGTGATAATAATGAGGGTATCTAAATCTAAGCTTAATAAAAAGAAGTTAGTTGAAAACTATGTAGCATATCTTATTAAGGAATCTGATAAGAGAGTACTTAACGAACGAGAGTTATTAACCTTAATTGCCTATACTGAAGATATTGGCGGTTTAAATCAAGGAATACATTGGTTAGGTCTTAATTATGGACGGCCTATATCAAGCATAGCACAAAGATGGTTTGGAAAAGGTACTGGATTACTTCAGCCAGGGGATATTAAATCTGCAACCTATACTCCAAGCGCTACTTCAAATAATATAAGGAAGAAAGATCCTACATATAATAGAAAAACTAAAACTACCTCTGCTGATAGACAAGATTTCTTTAATGGAACCGGAAATTCTACAGTACAAACCAGACCTAATTTATTAGCTAAAGCTGGTAATGCCATAGATACTGCTGGCGATGCCGCGTTAGCAACAGCAGTTTTTGGGATCAATAAAGCTTTAGCCGCTAAAGATAATTTACAAAAAGCCGGCTCAGCTATAAGAACTGGAGTTAGAAAAACTGGAGATGCTTTACGTACCGGTAAAGAACTTGCTACTTCCGCATGGAATAGTATCCCAATGCAAATGGCTAAAACCGGTATAAATGCTGCCGGTAGAGGAATTAAAGCAGGATCGATATGGGCTTGGGATAGACTGAAACATTCTTTAGATCAATCTGCTAGAGATTCTGCTGAATTAAGCCGTTTAGGCTACGCCAAAACAACTCCCCCCTCACAGTGGCCTAATGCTCCTGGGCCCACTTTGTCGGAATCCACAATAGTTAAACGCGGTAAACGAATAAAACAAAAACAAATTATGTCAGACTTTCAGGAGCAAATGCTTATTGATTATCTTAAATATAAGAATAAGAAAAGAAAGAAGTGAGGTGATATGGTGAAAAAGACTATAAAATATAATGTGGAAAGATTATTAAAGGAATCTGAAAAGAGAGTTTTAAATGAAAATGAAATATTATACTTATCAGAAAAGTTAGGTATATTAAATCCTAAAAGGCTAAAAGGATTTTATAAAAAATATCTTAGTTTATCAACCAGGCCAGAAAATAAGAATTTTATTGGTATTCGTAATCCAGATGGTTCAATATCAGTAACTTCAGCTACAGATAATTCAAATACACAAGCTAAAGTACCCCATTCAGTACGTAATAAAGATGGATCTCTAACATTTTCTACCTTAGGTGATAAATGGCGTTATATGTATGCACAAAAACATCCTAAACAAAATAATCAACCAATATACAATGCAAAGAATAATACATTGACATTTAATGGAGTAGCATACCCAGTTAATAATTTACCTGTAGCTAATGGCATGATTAGGGCTGAAGTTGAAGATGGCACAATTACTAGACTACAAGCAATAAATTTAAAATATCAATTAAAGAAATATTATCAGGCTAATCAAATGATGAAAGCTGACCAAGATAAAAGTAAAAGTAGTTACAAATGGTTCAGTAATCAGGATATGAAATCCACAAAAACTGGTGAAATGGAGCCAAATTTCGGATACAATCCAGATACTTATTCAACCACTGTTTCTGAGGGTGAAGAACAAACTATACAACAATCTTCTCAAGCAGATAATAATAAAGCCTTAGTTGCTATAAAATCTTTTTTACTTAAGCATCCAGAAGCTACACCTCAAAATATAGTTGCTGGTCATTATGCTAATCAAGGTGATAGTTTAGCCGATTATGTTACTAAAATAGTTCAAATTGCTCAAACTGGAACTTCTAATATTGATTGGCAAAAATCTTCATCTGGAAGAAGATCTATTACATTAGCTCAAAGAAAGAAAAATAATGAAGAACAAGGTGTTGTCACTCTTTCTGATGGTTCTGAAGTATCCAGACAAGAAAGAGATGCTTTAGCTAAAGCATATATGAACTCAAAGCATTTAAGATTTGAACCAGGATTACCCGAAGAAAAATTAAATCTTTATGCTTCACAGCAGAGAAGCCTTGAAGATCAGTCAGCTTTTAAAAAGTATCAAAGAGATCAAGAAGATATGGAGTTCTTATCTAAATATGGCGCTAATTATAAACCTGGAATATTTGCAAGATTGTTTGGTAGTAGTAATAGACGATATATGCCTAATGGTACTGAGATAATTGGCGCGGATGGAAAACCTCTTTCACCAGCTGCTGCACAATTAGCTATTGATAAACGCTATAGAAGATTATTTGGTGATAAAAATATTAGTGTTAATCCCGCTGCTTTAAAAAAATTACAAGCTGAAATGAGAGATGTTGTAGCAGAAGTTCTAAAGCCAAATAGTACAGAAAAATATAACATAACCAGATACATGCTTAATGATTTGGTAGCTAGAGGAAGATTAACTGCACAACAAGCACAAATGCTTATTAGGAAAAGAGATGAACAAAAGAGTCCAGTTCAATTAAGTGGTAACGGCGCGTTTTTAATGACAAAACAAGATGAGGCCGAAAGAAAGTTAAGACAATTAAATGGTGAAAGATGGGATTCAACTCCTTTTAAGTTTGATGATCGATATTTAACAAGATATGCTCAGGGTCAAGATATGTCTCCTTTAGCTGGTAGAAAAATGCCAGCTAATAAAAGGTCTTTTGCAATACAAAGAGATAGAACTAGCGGAGTTTCTCCTTATGAAATTAGAGGAACCCCAACTGGTAGTGTTTATGGAAGAAATACTACCATATCAGGTTCACCCAATACTACTGGAGCTTTTGTAGATAAGGATGGAAAAATAACTACTAATGACCCTATATTTTCTAGGAAACTAACATCAGATCGAGGATATCTACATTCAATATATTCCGAAAACGCATTATATAAATTACTAGAATCTCTTGATATGTCTCAGAATAATTTGCAAGGGATAGTCTCTGCTGCATTTAGTGATCCGCAAGTTGTTGCTTCTAGACAATCTACTCCTCAAACTACCAATGCTCAAACTCCAGATTCTCCTCTAACTAATATACAAGGTACTCCTCAAGCTTCAGCTGGAAATTCATTTGGTCAAGCTGTTGTTAACGGCCTTAATGGTGTTAGTGATATTTATAAAAGATTTAGACATGACCAGAGACTAAAGAATGCTAGATGGCAAAATGAAGACCTTTATTTTGCTGCTAAAGCTGCTGTAAATAATCCTTTTGCTCCTATACCAGATGAAATTAAACCATTTTTAACTTCATCTGAAAAAAATAGAATTAATCAGATGAGAGCTGAGTATATGAACGATATGGCTCCTGGTGAAGTACCTCCTTGGGAACGTGGAGAAGCTCAAAGACAAATTTCAAATGAAGAACTTTCTACCAGTACTGATGTATCTCAATCTCAAGCTCAAAATACGCCAGATCTTTTTAAATTAGTACATGGTCATTTTACTCCTGAGGCATTAGAGTATTTTAAGAAAGCAAAGTGGACACCTAAAGAAATTAATGACTTGAAAGCTCAATTACTTAAACGTAATGAAGAAAGAGCTATGAAGAGAAATAAAGAAAAGGCTGATCAGGCTGCTTTAAAGTTTAGTACTACTTTAGGTAATAATGGTGATAAAATTGCTCAAAATCTTAATGCAAAATTAAAACAAACTAATCCCAGTGCTACATCTAAGTTTATAGTATCTGGAAATAAGCTTATCTTTGGTAAAAGTCCTAATGACCCTAATGCAACTTCTATATTAGATTTGAGCAAATTAAGTGGAGTAGTCGGATTAAATGATAATAACACATTAGTTTATGAATATACTAATAGAAAAGGTGCTGTTAAAAAAAGGTTAGGCACCGATCTATCTAGTATGTTTACATCTTCCACTACTCCTCAGTCAGTTACGTCAACTCCACAACAAACCCGTAAAAATCCAGTACCTCAAACTCAATCAGCCCCACAAAGAACTGCTACTGGAAATACTACGACAGCTTCAGAAAAACCAACCTATAATAAAAGGCATAATTTAAATAAGGTTGATCCTAATGATTACAATAACATACAGCTAAATCAAGATAATACCAAATATATAACTTATATAAATGACCAAGGGAATCCTACTCAATATACCATTACTGATAATGACTTAATTTCTGATGATGGTACAGAAGCTATTATACATCCGAAAGGTGCTCCAGCAGAAGGAATACCAGTAGCTTTAGATAGTATTAATAATACTGATGCAATATTAGGATCAGAATCTGTAGATATTTTTACATATTCTCAGTTTAAAAAGCAGTTTAAGGAAGCTATACAAAGCCATTCTAATGAGATTTCACCTAAGAATATGTATCAATTGTATTTGTTAGGAAAACTTAAGAAGTTACTTTAATCGAACAAATAATGAAGAAGATAAGTCTTTACACTTGTCTTCTTCATTATTCTAAATTTGATTATAACACTTTTGATAAGAGGTGATTACAATAAATAAACGTTATACTAAAATCTTAAATGAAGTTAAATCTATTTTCCCTTATATAGAAGATACCGAGCAAAAGATGATAGCTAAAAGAATTTATCAGGAAGGACTTTTACCAGATTTTATGAGTCCTACTAATCTAATTAAATCTATTGCTGGTGAATATGGTACTGATATTGGTAAACTTATGCCAAATAAGACTTCAAAACAAATTCAGTCTAAAATTGCTGCTAGAGCTTTAATGCCAGATTATCATAATCATACCTTAGTTAAGAAAGTTGCTAAGAACTTTTTAATTAAAACAGATTCAGGTTATTTAGTTGACCCTGAAATAGAAAATAAATTGGGATCTACTAATGAGGTAGTTAGGCTTTTAAAGAAGTTTGCTGATAAGTATACCGATTTTGTTGACCAGCCTTTAGGTAGTAGAATTACTTCATATGCTGCAAGAGCAGATTTAGGAAAGTTAGCTAATGATATTCAGAATAAGTTCTTCATTAAAATTCAAAAAGATTCTAATTTAAAGAAGGATAAGGACTTAGAAGATAGATTTGATAAGACTACTGCTAGTATGCTTACACCTGAATTCTGGAGAGGTAAAATCAATATCAATAGATTAACTAAAAAGTATCCTATGGAAAAATATTTAGATAAAGACCCAGATGTTCAAGAATTAAAACAAATTATGAGAGATAATCCTAAAACAAGTTATGCTTATAGAAATGCTTTAAATATGTTTGAAAAAATGTTAGTTCAGAAAGATGCTTATGAAGATCCTAAAAAGAATCCTATTGGTTATTTCTTTAATAGAACTAGCGAAGATAGAGCTAAAGGTTCTAAGTGGAAATCTAGATGGAAGAGGAATGTATAAATATGAAATTATATGAATCTCTTAATAAACGTATTAACGAAGGAGTTAATGAATGGTTAAATGACCATATACCTAATCCATTTATAACTTTACCTAAAGCCGCTTGGAAGTTATCCGGTGGTAAATATTTATGGAATAGAGCTAGGAGAAAAACTTTTCAGCACGATAGCCCTGATGAATTTAATACAGTTAATGGTGGATTTTTTACAGGAGACGCTTCTAAGGATATGCGTCAATTAAATGATAGAATTGCTAAAATATTAGGAACTTATTTAAGAAAAGATGCATCAGGAAATATTGTTTTTGATAATGGTAAATTAAACCAAATGAAACAAGAAGACCCTGAGTTATTTAGTTTAATTTGGAAACTTCAAAAAAGTATTGCTTGGGGTAACAATAGAAGCAATCTTTGGATGAGTAGAAAACATAAAGATGCTATTCGGAATAGCTTAAATGATCTTGAAGTTTATTTAAGTACTCATAAACAAAAGTTACCTATGACACTTAGCAAAGATACTATATCTATTCTTAAAATGCATCCTCAATCAAAAAAACTTTTATCGCGTTATATGAATGCTAAACCAGGTAGTGAAGAACAAAGAAAATTATATGCTTTACTTATGAATGCAGAACGAGAATTAGTTAATAATAGGCCAAGTGCAAAAAATTCTAGTTATTTAAACGATAGAATTAGTAAATATATTCAGGATACCCCATTTTATAATAAGTGAGGTGATATAGGTTGGCTAAAAAGAAAACTTCAACTAAAGTTAAAAAATTAGTTAATTATTATAGCGAAAATGTGATAACACTACATGAATCCAATAACGAGCAAGCAAATGAAGACGCTAATTTGAAAAAAGCTACAGCATTTGGTACATCGACCGGAATAGGGACCGGAACTGCATTAGCTCTACTTAACAATTCCAATCCAAAAGATAAAGTAAAATTATGGGCTCAGATAGTTCAAACTAAACAAGCCCAGCTGCAAGCAGCTAAAAATGCGGCAGAAGCGGACAAACTTAGAAAAGAATTAGAAGTTGTACAAAACGCTATGCCTAAATCAGTTTTCCAGATTATTGGTGCGCATCCGTTAACACACGTTGGTGCATTTGCTGCTGGTTATGGAACTAAAGGATTAAAAGATCGATTTGATAGAAGAGTTCTCAAGAAAGGTTTAGATTCAGATACTAATATCACGGGTGGTTTATTTAATTTTGGAAAGAAACAAAATAACGAGATCAGCTATCTCAACAAAAGACTTAACAAAAATATTTTAAGTAAGTTTATGTCATTTGATAGTAATGATAATAGAGTTATTAATTATAATCATCCTTTACTTCAGAAAGATCATGAATTAAGAAATATGATTCAAGATTTAGTAAATGAAACTAAAAATGAAGGTAAGTATTTCACTTCTAAAAGAGATTTAGCTAAATTTAGACTGAAGATTAATCGGATTGAACATTATATTCTTACTAAGTATCCTAAATTCTTTTATAATAATGGTAGTAATGGAGAAACTACAGATCTTAAGAATACTATCAATATTGATAGATTACAAAATAAGGAAACTCCTTATGATTATATCCCGGATATGAGCACAGCACTTCATAAAGAAAGATCATTACTTTCGAAACAATTAGAACCTGACAAGTGGAGAAGGAGACTACAAAAATGGCTCGCGTAAAACTTAAAAAAAAGTATTCTAATCTTTCAGAATCTATAAATGAAAAGTTTTTAGACGAGTCTATTAAAGATTGGGTATCTAGTAAAAAAGACCTACTTGCCAAAAAATTTGGGTACGAAAAGAAACCTACTCCTGAAGAAATTGCCGCTATGGAAAAAGCTAAGATTGATGAATATATGAAGCAAGCTCAAGAAATGATTAGAAAAGGTTCCAGAACAGGTATGGATTTATTTAATAAGATTTGGTTAGCAAATATGCTTATGAACAATGTTGGTGCTGCTAAAAATATCCTTAAAGGCTTTTCAAATAAAATAGCGTCTACTTTAGATAGTAAAAATATATCTACTCCGGAACAAGCCGCAGAACGTCTTAATGCTCTTAATGGACAAGATGCAATTAAGAATTTTGGTTATAACATACTTGGTGGTAACATCAATTGGTTTAAGGATCCTAAGAATTTTAATCTGTTAAATTGGAAACAAAAGATGGCGGTTAGAAGTATGTTAAAGGATATGTCTGATAGTGGAGAACTTTCTAAGTCTTATGACCTACTAAACAATGCTAAGATTTATGCTTCTAATTTAGGTAAGGATGTAAAGGAAAAACTTGGTGGAGTAGGTGACAAAATAGGTTCTGGTGCTAAAAATTTGTGGAGTAAAGCTAATGAATTAGATCCCAACTTACTTAAACATTTAGGGTATGCCGGTGGAGCCGCTGCTTTAGCTGGTGGGGTTTATCTTTTAGGAAAGAATATTTATAGAAAACGTAAAGCTAAAAGATCCAATAAAAATCTTTCAGAAAATACATCTTACATAATAGAATCTTTCAATTTACCAAATCTTAAAAAATCTAAATCCGATAGATTAGTTTTTAATAAACTCTTGAAAAGTACAAAGCTTACAGAAGCATCCATATTAGCTGCTTATTTTAGTACACCTATTGGAGTTAGATATGGACTAAAAGAAGGTAAAAAATATTTTATTAAATTTAAAAACAAATTTAACAGCCTTAAAAAATCTACTTGACTACATATATCTGAAGGTTCTTATCCTATTATTGATGTTGTAGAACTTAGCGTGGAGCGCTTTTATCCAAATTCTAACAAACCAAGAGAAAAAAAGAATTTACGACTTTTCGAAAATACAACAGCTACTGTAGTTTTTGGTGGAATACCAATTTATGTAAGTTTAAATGATTTAAAAACTGTTCAAATCAGATTTAAATATTCTAACAGAATGTCTGGTACTGATCTTAAATGTGATCAAACTATAGAATTTAGATCTATGACACTTCCAGATAATAGCTATTTATATATTAGATTATTAAAACCGTTGTATCAAATTAACGATAATATATATCGTAAAACAAAATCTATCACAAAATCTATTTATAAAAGGAGGTGACTTCTACAATAGAATATATAATTAATGATATTTGTAACCAATCTGAATTAGATCAAATGACTGAAAGATTTGTTGAGGTGTTTTTACCTACAGAATCTACACGTCTAACTACTACAACTACTAAATCTAACTTAGATAGTTCAATGAACAAAACTACTACAGTACAGTCTAGTAAACCTATGAATAGAAGTGCTGCTGCTATAAAAGGCGAATGTAATAATGCCTTAAATTACGGAAAAAGTATTAACATACTCCCAAAAGTACAACAATTAAGTCAAGATGCATTAGGTAAGATGAAAAAAATTGAATCTGAATGTGCTCAATCATTAGGTCAATATAAAGACCAATTTATGGAGATTTTAAATTCTACAGCTACTCAATTGTCTAAAAGTAAGAAACTTAATATAAAAACTTTTAATAATAGTATAGCAAAATCAATTAAAGATTTTTACGAACGCTATATTGTTGGGAGTAGAGAAGCTAAAACGGTATTAGATTATAATGCTAATAACCAATACACTTCAGGTAAAGTAGCTTTAAGTGAAAATAGCAAATGGACGGAATGTGTGAATCCTTTTTATGAAGGAGATTATTATTATGATTATGACTATGATAACAGTTGGTCTAGTAGTCGTTTAGGAAGAACAACTGGAAGAATAGTTAGATCAAAACCTATGAAAGCTACGTTACTAACTTTAGTAACGTTTGCAGTTACTATGGTATTAACCAATGTAGTACGTATATATTTAGGTGGAACTCCAGGTGGGCAGTTTACGACTTCTTGGGGTTTAGGCTTATTCCAATTCTTTTCATGCTTATTTATAGCACCTATTGTAGAAGAACCGGCCAAAATGATTTCTGTAAAAGGTGGTTACGGTAAACACTTCTTTTTTGCTTTTAACTTATTAGAGTTTGGTGGATATATTTTAATGTTTCTACACTTAGGAACAGCTTCTATAGGTTTTGTGATTATACTTAGAGCTATTTCCGTTATATTTCATGCAATTACAATGAAAATACATCAGTCTGCACAAAACCAAGGTCCTGTAAAAACTGGAATTAAATTAGGCATCTGTATTTTACTTCATTTTATGTTTAATGCAGTTGCCTTAAAATACTCTTTTATGGGGATTGCTGGAGTACCGATGTTATTATTTGCAATTGGATTTATGGGGGTAGCTTATGGAGTATTTGCTGTAGCTAGAAAAGGCATTAGCGCTATCGCTAATAGAAGAGGGTGATAATATAAAATGAAATACAATCTTATTAGAAAAGACACTATATTAAATGAAGTTCGGGATCCAATGTTAGAATGTATTAAACTTATTTCTAAGCTTACAAATACTAGTTTAGAAGAATCTAAAAAGATTTTTAAAACTATGTATAAAGATTTTGTTTTAGAATCTTCAAGATATCTTAAAGAAAATACTAATCCTTCTAATACTTTAAAGTTATTTAAAGGATATTTAGAATCTGAATGGAAAAAATCCAAAAAGAAACCCTCGAAAAATTAGCTATACACTACAATAAAAAAGAAAATAGAGATAAGTTTATATCTAATTGTAAAAAGAAAACCTCTAAGTATAAGGATTGGATTAGTAAAGCAGAGAGTAAAGTTCCAAAAAAAGTATTAACAACTATAAAGAAAAAAGCTACTGATAAATATACTCAAGACTTAAAAGAATGGTCCATTATAGGACTTTTAAAAGATGCAGTCTTATGGACTAAAGAAGCTATTTTCCCTAACTGGGAAAGAACTAAAGGTAGAATTGCAGATAGACTTATTAATAGGTGGGCTATAACTTATATTTGTACACTAGTTGTGGCAATTAATACTATAATGGACATATTTTTTGTAACGCATTTAGGACCAGCATATAGCTGGTTAGCTGGAGTTATTGTAGCTCCAATTACAGAAGAAATTTATAAATATTTAACAATTCAATTAGATGAAAAGGAATGGGGTTGGTTCTATTTTAATGTAGGTGAATGGTTACAGTATGTAAAAATGTATGGTGGTGTATCTTTTAAAAATATACCCTATATGATTTTAAGATTCATATGTACTTTAGGTCATTTACTCTATACTAAAATTTGGGCTGATAAAGATAAGAATTTACCTAAAGGGCTTCCGTCATTATTACATGCAATTCATAATGGCCCATTCGCATTTGTATGTGGATTAGTTGAAAAAGTAGGGTTTAAACTGTTTGGTTTTTGGGGTACTTATTTTGCTGCTTTAGGTATGTTACTTTCTGAGCTAAAAATTATACTTAGTACTATAATTAAAATAAAACATCCTGAAAAAACAAAAGAACCAATATCAGAACCTATTCCTCAACCTATATAATAAGGAGTTGAAATATTAACTTGCCTTCAATAAAAAAAATTAAAGTAATAGCATCTCCAAATATGCCAAAAGAAGATATTGAAGATGCTCTTCATCATGGTCTGGGTATGATGCACAAAATTGAAGATGAAATGCACGGTCATCCTTTTGGTGATAAACTCATTTCTATTGGTAAACCAATGATGATGGGTGGTTTAGATAATATAATGGATATTATGAAAGGACCTACCTTACCACATCTTATGCATCATCTTGATCATCATCCAGAATGTTGTGGAGGACACCATGAAGGTGAACCACATCCACATGGATGCTGTGGTCGTTGTCAAGATTTTATTGGTAAACTTTGTAAATGTGTTATTTTATTTTTAATTTGGAAGATATTTGAAGCTATTGATAATAGATGCCATGGTTTTAGTGAATCAAAAGTTCTTAGAAAGTTTAAACATGATTTACAAGAACAATATGGTAAGATAAATAAAATACATTCTTTATTAAATGAAACTACTTTAGCTCTTAACGAAGATCATATCGCTGCTATGAAAGTTAAGAGTTTAATTATGTTAAGCGAGGATTTTAATAATTTTTTTACCAAAAAGGATTAAGTGAATTCAGTCAACTTAATCCTCTTAATAAAGCTAATGTAATTAATACTTTACCATATTTTTCATCAGCAGATCCTACTTCTGTAGGAAAAACTGTTGCCTCATTACCTTATGGTTTAGGTATATTAGTTTCTTATGCTAAAGAAGCTATGAAAGCTTATGGAAAAAGAGTATGGGCTTTATATAGAAACGGCACTCTTCAACAAACAGATCCAAAAGCATATGCTGGTATAAATTATATAGTTAATACTATGCATAAAAAATTTGCTTGACAACCCTTATTAACACTGTTATAATACCCTAAAATTCCCCTGAGAGGAGAAATCATAATTGGATACATACCAATATCTTAAAGATGTATGTAATTTCAAAATGATCTCGTCTCGGGGGAGTTTATATCAAGATTTACTTAGACATTACAATTACTCTAATTTAAACTTACCTGTAATTACAGATACTTTTAACACAATCTATTCAGACTTTTGGGATAAAGTTTCTAAGCAAAAAGATACTTCAGATCCTACTACTAAAATTAAGCTTATTATACCAAGAGAAGGGAAATATACTAATATAATTAAGATAGACTTTAAAAGAGCTTTTACAAATTATAGTATACAATATCTCCCTAAAGAAGAATTTAAGCTATATAATTATTTCTGTAATAAAGTTTCCAGAGCATATTTGTTACCTGAATCAAAAAAATTTTTATATAACTATGTTCTTACAAATATACTAACTAACTGTTGTGGTAAAGAACAACTTAATCAATTAAGAGCTGGTGTTTATGAAGATGTTTTATATTTGGCAAGTAGATATGGAGATATAATTAAATCTGAAGTAGATGGTTGTTATGTCTTAACTAATGATCATACTTATAACAGCTTAGAAGTTTTTGGAGAATATAATGTGTTAAAATATAATTGTATTTACTTTTTGGATAAAGGGTTACAAATTAATCAATACAATGATAAAGTTGATATTAAAGGTATTACTAAAAATGAACCAAACATCTATACTATTGTTATAAAAGAATTTTTAAAAAGAATGAATGATTCTTTGTTAGATAGATTTTTTTATAATGATAAAATAAGTTATATGAGTGATTGGATTAAAAAAAGTAAAGATGGTAATACTGGTTCTTTATGTTTAAAGAACTCAATTATTAGTGTTAATACTACTACTGAGAAAGATATAGAACAACTATATAAATATACTGAATATATTAGTAAGAATGCTTACTTTAATAAAATGAGCAAATATTTAGAACAGATAATGTTATATCGATAAGATACCTCACATTTGATGGGGTATCTTTCTTTTTAGTTTCTGAACAAATAAAGATAAATACTACAACTCTGTGGAATGAAAGGAAGTGTGTTTAATTTGATAGATAAAGTTATTTGTAATTTTAAGAATGATAATGACTGGCAATTAAATCAGACCAGAACATTAGATCCATTTTCGTTATTACAATCAAATACTTTAAATCAAATCAATACTATTTATGGTAATAATATCATTTTAACTGGTATGGAATTATTTACAGTTAGGGATGATGTTTTAAAATTAGTTGTTAAAAGTGGTCAAATTATTAAAGATAAGGTATTGATTCAGTTTAAAGAAGATACAGTTATGTACATTGATTATCATAGTGATGAATTTAAAAATACAGTTAAAGATTCTTCATTAATGATAGTCGTTACATACAAATATGAAAAAGTTATACCAGCTAATATAGCTAAAATTGAAATTATAGAAGAATCAGATTATGACCCAGAGATACACTTAGGATTACATAGAATATTTTTTGATTCAAATGGTGATATTTCGGAAGAAGTAAGACTTATTACTCCTAAGGATAATATTGTGTATGAACAGATTTTACAAGAACTCAATTCTGTAACCTCCTCAGCTATTTATAATTATTTTGGAGATCTTAGAAATGAAGAAATCGCTGATCTAATTGGAACGTATATTAGAGTTAAAGGTACTTCAATTTCTGGATATAATACTGAAGATAAATACTATTTATGTAGAGCCTTACCTAAGTATAATTATAATTATACTACTGGTCAAAATGAAACTTTTAAAGGTGCTTTAAGAGTCATAGCCACTTATAATGTTGATTCAAAATTTTATCAAAATGAATATATTCTTTATATTGATCCAAATACTTCTGAATGGAAAATTAATACACAGTCTATAACTAATGATAGTGCTATGACTGGATATAAAGTATATCATGATCTTTATTTATATGAAGGTTTAGATTCTAATAATGAAGAGTATTATTATGTTTATGCTAAATTTAAAGGAAATATTAAGGGTGGATTAGAAGTATATGAAATAGTTTATGATTCAGATCAAATTATACCATGCAATGTTATCGAAAGAGAACCAGACTTATTATCTCAAACTAAGATATTTACTGCATCTGATAAAACTAATAAAATTCCTTCAAGATCTTATATTAATAACTGTATTATTTGGAATGAATCTAATGATGGTCATAATAGTGGATTAGATGCTGACAAATTAGATGGGCATCATGCATCGTATTTTGAAAATAAAATTCAACAACTTAAAGAATATGTTGACGCTGAAATTGCTCAGATGGAAGAAACTATTGAACAGCTTAGAAATGATGTAGAAAAATATTATATCAAGAAAGAGCAGAAAAATTCTCCTAATGGAGTTGCAATACTTACTAATTCAGATAGAACGTATAATAATACATATGATCCTGATGTTGAAAATCCTGAAATACTTGAAGATACTTCACCTGTTGGTAATGTAGTTCCTCAGTCTGAATTATATATTGATAGGATGTTTGGACCAGAGGGAGTAGTATTTACTAATACTAATGTAAATCCAACTGGCACTAAAAGAATTAATTGTGAAGGTCATTTCCATGCAACTAAAGTATATAACCCTGCCTTTAAAGATATCGCTGAGGTATTTGAAGCTGATTCTGGATATAATATAAATAACTGTGTTCATAAAATTATGGCGTTAGACTGTTCTTCAGGAGTGATTAGACCTTGTAAGACTACAGATTATGCTATTATTGGAGTTTGTTCTGATACTTATGGTACTTTACTTGGAGCTTCTGAAGAAGAAATGGAATCAACCCCATATCTTTTACCAGTAGCTTTATGTGGTACTGTTTGGGTTGAATTAGAGAATACTTTAGAACCAGATTATCCTAATAACTATTTAGGTTGTTTAGTAGGTCCAGGGGAAGGAGGAAGAGGTAGGATTATTTCTAGAATGGATAATAGAATTTGTGTTGGTATGATTGTTGGATATAACCCTGATGATACGAAAGGAAGTAATTTAGTTAAAATCTTAGTTGGAAGTTATTTTAAGTGATGAAAAATGAGTCGTATAACTTATCATTACTTATTAAATGGGAATAAATTATCCGGTCAATATATTTATGATGTAATGCATATCCCTAATAAGTCTTTACAGGATAAAATTCTTCAAGGATATCTAAATGATAGATTAGCTAAACTTAAGTTAATAGCTGAGAACCCATCTAATCCTAAATCTGAGTTTGCTAAGCAAGAACTAGAAGAAATAGCCGCTAAAAAAACTGTTAAAGAGAAGATGAATGTTCATTTTAGAAATTCATACAATAGGATCGGATTAGATAAGCTATTAGGTAAACCTTATTTTGGTGTCTGGGGTATACATACTGTACCTGCTGATATGTTTGGAGTAGATCCTAGATATAAATATAGATTAAAAATTGACTGTGATGATATAGACCCAGATTGTATTATAGTAAAGGTAAGCACTGGTAAATACTCTAAACTTAGTAGAAGTATGGGTAAAGATTATTTTAAATATACCCCAGATATCTATGATAAATTTTGTAAGCCATTCTTATCTAAGGATGATAATATAAACTCTATCATAAAAGACGCATATAGTAGGGGTCCTATAAGAACAATGTCTAGTTCAATACCAGATATAATTTTTTACTTGCCTAGGATTAAGTTTCAACCACAAGATTTTGAGGTGTATAAGCCATGAGTCATATAACATATCATTATCTTTATAATGGAGATCAGTTAATATGAAACACTATAGACTAATACTTAAAGAAGACGTGCATAATAGTTCTTTAGAATTTAGAAATAAACTTTTATCTTTATTTTCAAAAGCTATAAATTTGAAATGTAGTCCAGAAGATTTTTATTATCCAATTAGATACTTTAAAAAAATACCAGGAAACAAACCAGTAAGATATAAACCAGACATGTATTGTTTATCTACTTTATCTGATATAGAATATTATGATTCTATCATGAGCATAGCTACTGGGAAAACGACTTCTGGAAATTGTGATACATATGATATAAGTATAGATAAATATACTGATTATACTGGTGTTAACAAGCTTTCAGTGATTGAAGACACGTATTTGGTATTTAATGATGGTAAATCTAATATTCCAAATATTTTCAAAGTATTAAATAGTTTAGTATCTAAATTTAAAACTAATTTAAGTCCTAACATTATAAAAAAACTTCATACTACAGAAATAATTAGGACATGTCTAGTATACTTTCAAAAGTATTATTGGAAAGATAAAACTGTTGTATATTATCCTGGGGTTAAGAATAGTGTGCATGATTATATGAGGATAAGTTTAGTATCTAACAAATATTTAAATCAGTACATATCTTTTATACGTAATATGGAAAGCCAAATCAAACGCTATGTTGATAAAGGTGAATACAATAGACTTGACACAGAATATGATGGTTGGGTAGATAGTAATCAATATTTTTATAAAGTAAAAAAATTTACTGGAGATCCTAAGTCTATACTCTTATTCAATATGTTGGAGAATAAAAATGAAATATAGATTAATATTAAAAGAAGATTTAGGTAATACACCTAAAGGATATAAAGATATTACACATATTATAGAAGAATGTAATAAATGGTTTGAGGCTAATGCGGATAAGAATTGTAATATCTGTTGGAGTCAACACATGCAGATAAAGAAATGGGCATTGGAACTAAAAAAATATAGATCCAAGAAAGGACCTATTACTTTTGAAAGAGATCTTAAAAAACTAAAATTAAAGCCAAAAAAAGATAACGAAATAAGGATGAATTTAGATTGTGCGATCTTACATGCATTTAGTAATTGGAGAAAGAATAAGTTTGATATGGATGATAGAAACAGGGAACTTATGTATTGTTTAATTGAATTAAGAGAATATAGAAAAAAGTTTGGCAAAGATAAAGAATTTAGTTGTAAGATATAAAAAATCTTACCCACAAGACTAGTATATAGTCTATATGGGTAAGATTTTTTTTTTAGTTATTTTCTTCTATACTGCCTTCCAGAGGCTGCTTGCTGTGCATGTTCATTCCTAGCTTCTTCTAATTGCTTTTGTTTTTCTTCTTCTAATTTTATTTTCCATTCAATTAACTGTTTAAAGTCCTTAACAGGCATAGTTTCAAATACACTATAATCTCCATTCTTAAATAAATAAAGGTATGCTGCTTTACTATCTACAGATTCGCTATGGTCACTAATCCAAGGTTGAGCAGAGTCGAAAAAATTCATCGTAGAGTGAAAGCTGATTCTTAAATTCATTACCACAATCTGGGCATGTATTTTCAACTTCAACCTCTACATCATATTTACCAAAATTATCCTTCCAAGTCTGGAACATAACCTTATTATCAGAGAAAGGAAGTTTTGTAATAGTACTATAAATTTCAACAGTCTTATCAATAACATACTCTGATTCAATTGTTTCTCCAGTAGCAGGATCCTTTTCTTTACCGGGAACTATTAATTTTTTAACAATAATATAACTTGACATCTTATCAACAATATCCTTATCAACGTTTCTAACTAAATTAGCTTGTCTCTCATCATAAAGAGTAGGCATTCTAAGAACAGCTTTATACCCTGAAACTGGAAGTACGACAGTAACTTCTTTTTCTAAAAGATTTTCATTACCTTCATAAGAGTTAATCTTAATAAAATCTGAAAGTCTTAATTTCATATCAAATTCTTTACCACATCTTGGGCATCTGAACTTATATGTCTGCTCTTCGCCATGTGTAGTAACAAACATGCCATAAATAAGAGCAGATCTATCGCCAGCAGTAAGATGCTTCTCAAACCCTTCTAAAGTATCATAGGGAGGTCTCTTATCTTCGCAACATTCAAATAACGTCTGATTAATCATAGCTAATCTCTTAGGAAGAGAAACTAAACTATCTCTAAGAGCACTTTCCTGTGCAACAGTAAGTCCTCTCACATTAAAACTTACTCCAGTAACTGGTGTAATAACTTCAAACACCGGAAAATGTACTGGTTTCATTGTAGGTAAATCTCTAACAACAGTAGGCATAAAAAACATCAAGTCCTTTCTTAAATATAAGTTTATATTATAATACTAACACATTTAGTATTTATTGTCAAGAGTTAAATAATAATTATATAAAACCTCTCCTGAAAAGATAATCTAATCAGGAGAGGTTTATTATATTTTTACTTTTTCTTCATATTAAGTGCTTCTTCAGCACTGTATTTAGCCTCAGCAATATCTTCAGGTAAAGTCTTAGCACTCATAATGATATGCTCTAAAACTTTACCATGAGTACATTCTTCCTTAGCTATATCCCATAAGAGCTGTTTAAATTCTTTTTCATCAGTCATATCAGCTAATTCAGTATAAGTAATAACATCATTATACTCTTCAACAGCTCTCATCTTAATATGGTCTATAAAACTGTGTTCTTTATGATCTTCTTCATGCATAACTTCTTCATCTTTAATTCCATTACCATTCTCCATAGCATTCAAAGTATCCATTAAAGAAGATCCATTTGAACCATTTGATTTAAAAATACTAATGTTAGACATTGTTAGTTACCCCCCTCTTCCATAAAAGATTTAAGTTTAGATATGTCTTCAGTTGAGAACTTTAAAGTTTTTTCAGTTGGCGATATAAACTTTATAGCAGGAATAGTTACAGGTAATTTACCATAAGTCTTCAAAGTATCACCAATAATATCAAATACCTCATCAAGATCATATTTACCATCATCAGTTTCCTTAATTAAGTAACTAATATAAGGATTCTTCAAAATAGCGTCTATAAGATCTTGATTTCTTTTTAGAGCAGTAATCCCTATGGCTAAAACTATTTGTAAAGCTTTGTCTTCAACTTTAGAAATAACTTCAAGTTCTACATACTTTATAAGTCCATTGACAATTTGATTTTTACTAAACATTATCATATCTCCTTCTTCTAGTATATAAAATAATTAATTCATTAGAAAAAGGGAGACTCCCTTTAAAGGAATCTCCCTATATCTACATATTATTAATTACCTGTACCAGAAGAACTGGAAGAGGCAACGTCAGGGGCCGTAGTTGTACCACTGACAGGAGGAAGAGGATAGGGAACAAAATAAGGTGGCAGTGAAGAAACTGGCATAACAGCAGCCCTTCCCCAACCGGGTGAAACATTCTCATTAGGTACAACAATTCTTGTCATACTCTGTAATTGAGAAATCTGACCCTGGAGAGCACCCAGAGTAGCATTCTGAGTAGCATTCCAAGCAAGCTGACCACTGATCTGCTGCTGTAAACCATTAGCAACACCATCAGTATATCTATTACTTCTAAGCTCACTAATTTCAATGTCTTTGGCATTGATTTGCTGGAAAAGACCCATCTCATATCTAGTCACTGGTTTATCACCAGGATCAGTACTCTTGTTGCCACCAAAAAGACCAGAAAGGCCACCCATAGCATCAAGCACTCCAAGAGCTGTACCTGCGATACCCAAACCTAAGCCAGTCAAACATATAATATACTATTACGTATATATGTTTACATCTAGACTATATCTTATTCAACAATTTAGTTGAACTAATACGCTTCAGATAGTTACTTTTATAAAAGTATATCTTACATAATAGTCGTTGATCTTAGCATATTATTATATACTGTAGATGCTGATTGTCTTAATAATTAAGATGTTCCAGCAGTTCATATTATTCTAGTTGCATTTACATTAATTACTTAATGTATGGGCACCGGCTTTTAATACCCGCAACTCCTTTTGACGCATACTCCATAAAGAACACTTCCAAAACTCATAAGCACTTTTCTCTAAGATTTGCGCGCTTAATCTTATAAGTAAAAGTACTTACTTATTTTTATGCTCGGGATCTCTATCCCATTTTTCCTCTCTCAATATTTGTTCGGAATATTTCCCAAAATTTTAGGCCTACGATTTCTGATCTAAAAATTTGTAAATATATTATGTTAGTGTCTTTTAAAAGAAAGCCCACTTCTTTGAAGAAGATTTGGATAAACAATTGGTGAGTTATTCAAGTTGTTTTACTGTGCTATACAGGATGGAAAATATAGCATGGGCTATGACAAACATAGTATATTTATAAGGAAATGATGATTTATGTATAACACAACTATTTTTAGCAGAAGTAACAGCTTATCGAAAGATGAGGATTCTTTCTTAATACGAAAGTTACTCCTTTTATCTAAGATGGCTATACTTTCAGATGAGGTTGATAATGATGTATCTAAGTATTCTTTAGAAGATTCTTTAGAGTATTTTATTACAACCTTATGTAATACTAAGAAATTATGGTTGAATAAGGATGAGTGTGAATTACTCATGAATGGTGATAGTCTTACTAAGTATTTCAGGTTCCAGGAAATACGGGAATATGTTTTGAAAGTTGAAGTTGAAGATTCGAACAGCACATTTGTTGTTGATTTGCATGAACTTGAAAATAACTATAGATTCTATTTAACTAGGAATATGATTAAATCCTTTAGTTTAGAGTTAGATTCTATAGTAACTATAAATGTAAGGCACTAAGAGGAAATAAAAAATGTATATCTCACATGAAGATATGTTAAACTATATAGTTGATACTCAATTTAATGAATCTTTTACCAAAGAAGAAATTGAAAAAATGAGTCCCGATGAAATAGCTATAATAAAGTTTAAAATTAGAACTACTTTTATGCTTAGTTTAGATGAAGATACTTCAACTAAACAAGTCAGTAATCTAGTTGCTTCTAATTTTAATAAGCAAATAGTTGAAGGAGAATTTTATCCTGATAACTATATTGGAGATAAGAAAGTATCTACTAGATGACCAAGACTGATTTAGTCTTTATTTGCAGTGTTATTACCTATTTCTTAGGTATATTTATTGATATAACACTCTTGTCATTTATTGGATTAGGTTTGTTTACTGTATCTGTTCTTTTAGAACATAGTTAAATAAAAAAAAAGAAACCTGTGGGCTAGGTTTCTTTTTAGTCATTCATATAGGGTTGCTCTTTTTCTTTTTTGCCTCTTGACAAAGTTTTTATTAGGTGTATAATTCTGGCATGTATATAAAAGGGGGAAAGGAAATGTATTTATCTGAAGATGGTAAACATTATAAAATCAGTGGAAAAGACATTGTTAAAATGCAACATCTATTAGAAGATGCTATTTCTGAACTTAGTATGAACTTAGTTTGTCATGATCCGTATAATCCAATTAAACACGCTAAAGCAATTCTGACATGCTATAGTAAACTTAAAGAAGCCTATCAACTTAGTCTTAATGTTGTATATTTGGATGAAATGGTTAAAGAAAAAATGGAATGGCTTAAGGATATTGAAGGGGATGATGTGTAATGAGTAGAACTACTAAAAAAACAACTATTACAGTTATTAAGGATACATATGAGTTTTATTTGGATGATCTATGTGTTACTCCTAATGGGTTGGGTTATATTAATGAATTGAATCCGAAAGATGCCCAAGATTTTGATTCAATGACGGATCAACTTAATCCTGAAAATAATTTATACTTAACTCAAATTATATTATGTATTTACTCAGATTTGTTTAAACAAAAGTTATCTACTACTAAGCATATTCCATTTCAGCATGATAATCAAAATGTGGTTGTAAGTGTAAAAGAGGATACAGGTTATATTGTAGTAGTTGAAATTACTACAACTACTGAAGAAGGAGCGGATTAGTATGAGTATCGTTAGATTTGAAAGTGAGGGAATTGAAAATGTTTTATGAACTCTGGAGTCATCAGGCTGGAGACTATTATCATCTTACTGAAAAGGCTAAACTTGAGCTTGATCAGTATTTGAAAGAAAATAATATTACCTATAAAGATATTGGTATTGATGTATCTCCAGTTAAACTTCTAGATCACATTCCAAACATTATCGCTTTCGATATTGAGGACTATAAAAATGCGCGAAAATAACTTTATAGAAAAAGGAGTTCAGGTTAAATTTTTATGGTACGATGGTATGAAATATATACCAATGGAAGATTTTGCATGGATGCATTTCAGAAATGATCTAAATTGTAATGTATTCCATACCATGGCCTTCGGATGGCTTACCGAAAATGAAGTTATTTCCTGGAAAGAAGTAGAGGCCCCTTGACCAACTGGAAATGATGTGATAGACTTTTAGCTAACGATAGAAGGAGGTAAGCTCCACATGAAAACAACTAAAACAGTAACTGTAATTACTACTAGTGAAGATGAGTACAAGTTTTCTCTTTGTAATTTAGCCGTTGGATTTAAGCAACTATTTTTTATTGATACTACAGGTTATGTTTTGGACAAAGAATATTTTAATTCAATGTATGAGCAGCTTAATGAGTCTAATAAAGATGTTCTAATATCTACAATTTGTACAATTTTTGATAGATTCTATCATAAGGTAGATATTGACGGGTATACTCAAACAAATGATATAGTCGGCCAAGCAATCAAGATTGTGTGTATTTCTTCAGATATGGTATCTATGCCTGTTATTCACATAACTATAAAAACATCTACTAAGACTGTGAGGAAAAATAGATGAGCGAATGGTTGGTAGCTGAAAAAGAAATCCGGGTCATTAAGGATGTATTTCAATTTAATTTAAAGGATATTGTTGTTGGCATTGACCGTGTATATTGCCTTGAACTTAAAGAGAGTGTAAATCAATATACGAATTTTGATATCATGAAGAAGATTCTTTCTGAATATGGCAATTTTATTGAATTTGAGAGAACTATTAAAAAGCTTTTTTCAGATATTGACAAAGATCCAGAACTTCTATATACTCCATCCAAAGTTTACTCTTTTGTAAATAGCGTACAAATGGTTAAATTATGGATAACACTACCTGATAAATTTGAAAACTATATCTCACGAGTCTCAGTTAGTAGATATACATTAAAAGTTATTATTTATACTGATGCGGATGTATATGTAAGTACAGCTGTCAATATGAGTTCAGATAAATTGGGGGACAAGTAAATGGGCTATTTAAGTATGTTTTTAAAGTTTTTTATTAGCTCTTTTGGGATAGTATTAGGTGGTTTATGTGCAACTATCCTAGTTCTAAAATGCGTAGATTGGTTTTGCCTATATCTAAACTATCGAGATAAGAGGTAAGCCACAATGAAACTTAACCAGATGAATTTCTTTTTATTCAATCTATTGGAAGATATTGACGGTATCAATCCTATGCCAGAATATTATAAAAATATGTGGAATGAATTCAAACAGCTTTTAACTCAAGAAGAACTTGAAAAGGTATACTTATTTATAAGTACTGCTACTCTACACGATTTTCATAATTTTGATTTTAGTAAAATGACTTTACAAGTAAAACTTTATACTGTAAGAGTATCTACATATGATGTTTTGGAACACGTAACGTTTAGTTATATTCTTCATGAAGAAGAATCAGAACAATATGCTTAAGGAGGAAAAAAATGATGTCATGGTTTATTAATGGATTTGGACTAGTGTTTGGTATATGCCTTGCAGTATTTGTGTTTGTATGGTTGATGTGTTTTATCAAGTATTTTGGTGAAAAGAAAGCTGAAAAGGAAATTAACGATTCTAATGTAATTATTAGTGATGATGTGCTTGTTACAAAAGTTAATGATTGCAGTATCATTAACATTGGGAAGAATACTATTGTAATAGATCGTAATGGTGGTATAACTATCAATAACAAACCATTTAATCCTGAGGAGGAAAAGTAATATGCTAAAAGAATTGGCTGAAGATTTTGAAAAGAAGTTTATCGCAATGATCTGGAGGTATGATGACTATGTAGGGGAACAATGTGATGAAGATATTGTAAAAGAGCTTAATGCTATTGAAGATGATGCTTGGAATTCATTTGAAACCCTTAAGGAGGCCATTAAGAATGTTTAACTATGATCCTGAGTCTATGAAGATTAAGATTTGCAAGGAATGCAAGGGTACGGGTAAGAGTGACGGTGGAGAAATTTGTGGGAATTGTGGTGGTACAGGGAGAATTGTTGTAAGAACTAATGCTACCGAATATCAAATTAGTGATATTGAAAATAGTGTAGTTGATTTTGATCCAGATATTATGAAAGTTAAACTTTGTAAAGCATGTAAAGGACTTGGTTTTATGTTTGATAATCAGGGGAATAAGATTCCTTGTGTAGAATGTGGTGGCACTGGTAGAATTATTAAGTGTGATCCTAAAACTGAATTTATGATGAGTGAAATTGAGGAGTTTAATAATTGATTAACGACAGTATACACGATATAAATACTACGGCATATGCAACAGTTGATACTGGTACTATCAGTAGTATTCGCTCTTCAGTAACTTTTTGCGATGGACTTAAAGAAGAAGTTAAAGAAATTGTTAGAAAAGAAATTGATAAATCTAATAAAGTGTTAATGATAGACGAAGATGGTATTCCTAAATGGTCTGATCCACTTAAAGAGAATACTGTTACTACAAATTATAAAAAAGTTAGTCCTATTGTTGAAGAACATACAGTTAGAGTAAACACTGAAAAATCCAAGGAGGATATTAAAATGAAGAAGTTTTTGAAGAAAGCTTTTGTGGCTATTTTTGTTGCTATTGGTATTTTTAGTACTTTGAATTACTTTACTGGAGATAGGATAGTTCCCTTTGTAAAAGATAAATTGGAAACGTTTGTTGATTGGACTGAAGATATGTGGATTATTATCGTCTCTAATGGAAAATATTATGGAAGACATTGGGATGAATATACTACTGAATATAAAAAGAAAGTGTTTAGAGCACTTCCACTTGCCGAACAGAAAGAGCTTATGGATTTTCTTAAGAGTGGTGTAAAAGAAGAGATCAAAGCTTTTGAAGAAAATATTAAGTAACTAAAAAATAACTACCCTTTCCCCATTACGGGTTAGGGTAGTTTTTTATTGTTAATGCTTCTTTCCGAGCTTTAAATTTCTTCAAAAATTTTATTTACATAACTATCAACGTCTACATTTTCAGAAACCCAGGGCCATCCAATAAGTTCTTTTCCCCATCCTACAGGATTATGTGCAATTGTAGATATTTTATCCCAAGATTTAGCTATTGGATGAGCTATGTTTTTTGAAAAAGCTCCTTTAACTGCGGAAACACCTTTTCCAATCATACCGGGTTCTTCTACAGGAGTCAAGTGAAATATAGCCTTAATATTACTTGAAAGTGGCCCTTTCATACAGAAGCAAACAAAAAAGCATAATGTAAGAACTATCAGAGCTACAAGAGGATGCTTTTTAGCCCCTTTATATGCATCATGAATTATTTCGCCCACAAACTTAAACGCCTTTCTAATTGTTTTACCAATAAATGAAAAGAATCCTCCAAAAATTCCTTCAGATATCGTATGATATTTATATTGATACAACATGTGTTCTGTAAGGTTATAGAAATCAATTACAATTTTATTTCCATCATTAATACTTTCACTATATCTACTTTCATCATCATCTTTATCTGACCCTAAGAGTCCTTTAAATATTTTATAAAACGCAATTAACGTTAATGCACAAACTAATCCTATAGCAATCATTTGACTCATAGGCATGCCAACTCCAGGTATTTTTTGAGCAGTCCCTGGAATTTTTTCTACAATCATTTGTAACCAATTATGTACAGCTTTAATAATTCCACCTATCCCTTTACCAATTTTAGCAAAAATACCTTCTCCTTTAAATAAGTCCTTAAACCATTTAACAAAACCATCAAAATTTCTTTCTATAATTTTGCCTGTTACATTTTGTAATTCTTCTAAAGCATCACTAGCATTTGATTGCCATATTTTAGCATTTGAAGAACCTATTATCATTCTATAAAGATGATTAATAGGTGCTAACCAGTCAATATCCTCTTTTAACTGAACTGTGTTTCTTCTCACTTTATAACCACGTCAACTCTGTTGAACTTATCTCCATAGCAAGGATACACTGAATTCATAGCTTTACCAATAATACATCCATTAATATTTAATGGATCATAATTCGATATAACTTTAAATTTGCCATGTTTACCGGAAACAAGTAAACCACCAGTTTCTAAATTATAATCTGAGTAATATGGAACATTTTTAATCTGACCTATAACAGCTACTGGTAATTTATGATTTTCTTTAAATTCTTTATCAAAATCCGTAGAACCGCCTAATATGTATGCTGGATGATATGACACACAACCAATAACAGAAGGATCTCCTTCTTCATCAGAAATAACGGCTTTACCATGATGTATACAAATACATGTACCTTCCTCTGGAAGTTCCGTTATAGCATCATCTGCTAAGAAGTATTCAGCCATATCAGCATTCCATATAGCTCCAGTAATTCCTCTACTGTTAACTTCGCTAACTGTAGTTCCATTAATTTTAAATTTAAGGGTATCTTTATTATTAACATCAACATTAACCGTAGTTCCTGCTGCGGTAATATAAACACCGCCATTATCTACAAAGTTATTATTATCATCAATGTATGCTTCTCTTACTGCTAACATTGGATTAGACTTTGCTATATTAACATCTTCTATAACTGTTTGATATAAGGGACTAAGAGAATCTCCATTCTTACACACAAAAAATTTAGTATGTAAATCGTGGTGATTTTTTATATAATTATCAACATATGCTTTATTAGTAATATCATTATCAGCAACAGGAATTGCATCCATTTTAAGATTTGCAGAAGCTTGATTCTGACCATCTAATCTTAAGTAGGTAGTATTTGCCCAAGTTGGTGTATTTTCAACACTTCTTCTTAAATCTTCTAAATTACCAATTGCCCACCAATTAGCTAAATCATTATCGGAAGGCATACTAAACCATTCAGGAAGATTCAGTCTATATAATTTTAACTGATTTAAAGGATTGTAATTCTCAGATCTTATTACCTTTAAATATGCAATAGGAACTGGCTTGATAGCTCTATATGTGTATTCTAATACAACAAAATATTCAGCTTGGGAACAAGGAATTTCAGTTACTTCAAGTGTAGCAGCGGAGATCATTTCAATAACCATATACTGAACATATGCTGTACCAGATTCTATAGTTGCTAATAATTGATGTGTAGTTAAATCTTTTGTAAATTTAATATCAAATCCATCAACATACATCTTAAAGTTACCAAAAGTTTTAAGTAACTTATTGTGATTTTCAGATGTAACTGGTGAATGTGGATCTATATTTCTAACTTGAATTTCATTAAAATCAGTTGTAATAACTGCCATCTTTTCACCTCCTAGAACTTAAAGAACCATTCTATAGAAACTTTCTGATAAATACTTTTATAATAAGTTGGGAAAGTTACATGTGAGAACATTATAAATTTAGTATTTGTATACTCAGCAATTTCTCCAATAAACATTCCAGCTTCATTGATGTATTTATCTGTTAAGTCTTTATAGTCTAAAGTCATAGTTAATTTAGCAGAAAGATTGCTTGGAAATGACACAGAATCAATTAACTTAAACCTATTATCTGTTTCACAATATTGTCCATTAGTAGTTCCAAATGCTTCTGGGTTAAATAAATTATCATCAGTATCAGTTGGCCAAATAGGAATAAATGGTGTATCTACTGCACATCCACCACTTCCCATACTGAACCAACCAGGAGTCCAATTATGTGAATCAACCTCTGATGATAAGGGCATTCCAAACATTTTCTGCATTAACCAAGATCTACCGTTAATAACAATATGGTTATTTTTATCAACTATAACTTTACCTGTATCAACTTCAGTCATTTTAAAATGACCTTGTATTCCAAATGACTCATTTACTTTAACATTATCATTAAAAGTAAATAACTGTTTCTTCGCTTTAATTATCAAAGGAAGTATTTCCCTCCTTCTTTCTTAAGTATAATGTTTTATTCTGCACGTATAGTTAAAGCTTGGTAAAATAGCTTTTCCATGTGCGGGAAGATGTATTAATAATCTAATAAAATTGTGATATCCGCTAGGAAAATGAATTTCATTAAGATATTCAGAATTACTATTAAAATTCATTGTTGGATTTAAATCCATATGTTCTGCTGGAGGATAATTACCATTAAAAATATCGTTAACTACTGGTATCTTTCGTTTAACCCATTTCCCCTTTACCTTGACATATCCATGTAAAATATCGTCTAACATTATCATCATTCTAGCATTTATAGTTTCATCAACCTCTATAGAAGTTTCATTTATATGATTATTAGTAGAATTAAAATTCATACCAACTACATCAATATCACTTAAAGATGCGGATGTATCAATTCTTTGATTATCATTTAAAACAGTACCTGTCATAATTGAATCATGTATTTTACCTGTTCCGATATTGTAGATTCTATATTGATCTTTAGTACAATAATTTCTTGTTATAACTATTAAATCTCTATCTAATAAATTTTCTAAAGTACCTGTAATAGGGTCATATCCTAAACATTCATATTTATTTAAAGTAGTATATAGTATAGATGGATATATTTCTACCGGGATATCGTTAGGAGTAATTTTAACCTCAGGTTCTTGGCTATCAATAATAACATTAAAATCTTCAAACAAATCTTTATCAAATTTATCTGTATACCAAAGCTTTTCATCTATTCGATGGTTATATCTCCATTCATCAATTAATTGATAGTGTATTCCAGCAGTTTCATCTGTAAAATCTCCGGGGCCTAAATAATCTATCCCATCAAATGGAGGTTTTTCTTCATCTGGGTCTCCTTTACCACCCCAATAGAACTCATCTATAATCTTTTTCATTTGATCATAATTTTCAGGTCGCCAATCATAGGGATTATCAAAATTCCATTCATACACATCAGTATAAATTTGTTGTGTTAGATTATATTCTAATTGATCTCCAACCATAACGGATTCCTGTAAGTCATTTCCAAATCGTATAATTGGCGCTGTATCTATTAACCTTGCATGATATGGCTTTAAATAGTTTACTATAAGTTTTGTATAACTACTATATAAATTAGACATAGTTCCTAATAGCTTTAACGGAAATGTCTGACGTGTATATTGATATAGAATCTGTTCAAAAGAAGTTAAAAATGTTAAATAAAATTGATTCGCTTGTATAACTACTGAATTAATATTAAGCATACCATCTTTATACGACTCATCTTCTGGAGCAGCATCATACATTTTTGCTACAGGTTTCGAATCAAATAAATACTTTAACTTAGTAGGTACTGAAACATTTTTTGCTTCATTTGCAGCTAATTTCGCTAATCCATCAATTTTTTCTTTACAATAATTATAAAAATCTAGATTTTCATTATAAAGTAATATACCAGATGAAAGATACTGATTAAATGCATTGAGTGTATCGGTACCGTCCAAGAAATAATTATGGTATTTAGTCCCATTTCTATAAAATAATTTCTTAAAAACTTCTAATCTAGCATACTTATCTTTAAATGAAGCTGAAGGAGCACTTAAATGTTCAAAAATTCTTAATGCCTTAGGTATATCAATTACTGGATTGGTGACATCTCTATTCCATCCAATAATACCGTCTCCCCATAATATGTTTAAAGTATAAGTTGCATATTTAGGATATCCATACCAAGATCCATTTTCACCATAGATATTACAAAATGCATATAAGTATCCTAATACCAAATCTCTAAAACTAACTCTTTCTCCATATCCATCTATAGTATATAACTTAGTTTCTTTATCATTAAGTGCAAGTTTCTCAGAATATTGTCTAACAATATCTAAAGCTATAGCTATCTTATTCATTGTAAATGAATCAGCCATTGAGTTTACTGTAAAGTACGAAGTTTGTACTGGAAGTGAATTAAATATTGATTGTCACCTCCCCTTTCAAATTATTTTAATTATTAAAGGTATATATGAAGATAATTTGCAATCTGTTTATACTTAATATCCTTTAATTCATTAAACTTTTCATTACACCATTTAATAGCATCTTTTGGTCCTTTAAATTTTTCTTCACCAATATCTACACCTAAATCAGATTCAGACAACTTTTTTAACTTAGGGATCAATTTGTACGTTTTCATCTTCTCCCTCCTCTAATTCGTCTTTTTCTTCAACTAATAAAGTTTCTAAAGATCTTTTAAATATTAATCTAAGTTCTTCATCAGTTACTGTCCAAAGTATATCATCTAATTCTTTGACTGGTATTGGGTATACATCTATAACTTGACCCGAAATACCATGACTTCTATATGTTGTATGTGGCGCTAATACAAATTCACCATCTAAAACATTTAATTCATACTCATCTATTTGATATGAGTTAAACCCTATATTAGAAAGTAAAATAGTTAACAATTCTGTAGTTCCTTTAAGTCTAATATTTCTATAAATATGCTGAGCAAATTCTATTTTAATAGGTGTTTCAAATATCCTATGTATAATAAAGCCATATGATTCTAAAAAGTCATTTATAACTGACGTTTCTTGTTGTGCAATATCTGTAATATAAAGTCTTCCTTCTACAATAGTACTAAAAATAGAAAATAAAGTAATAAGGCATTCAATAAGCTCTTCATATCGTGTATTATCTTCATCATTAGAGGTATATACACTCTGATAAATAACTGATCTAAAGTATGGTTCTATTTTATTTCTAGCCTCTAAATATCTTGATTTAATTACCGGATCATTTACTTTAGTAAAATCTAATTCTTTCGAAGCTGCTATCAACTGCTTAAATAACTTAACAGGAACTCTTTTGTTCTTAAGTCTTTCTTCAACTACATGTAAAGTTTCTTCACAAATATTTTCTCGTATATTAACACTCATTCTAATTCCACCTTACTCTTTTCAATATCCAATAACTCTTTATTGATTTGACAATACTCAACCATAGCTTCAAATAAATTAGTAGCCATCATATCTTCTGGATATATCATAGGATTTGCACTAAAAGAATATTCAGCTATTTCATCAGCTAAATGACAAATTGGACTGTTAGGATATTTATGCATTAAATCGTAATTATAAGAATTGTTTTTTTGACAATCTAATAAAAAGTTAGTAGCATCATCAAACTCTTTAGAATTTTTACCATAAAACATTTTTCCTAAAGATGTACCAGATTTACTCACTAAAGCTTCCGAATATCCTCCCCATAAATTTACTTTAGGATTAACTACAGCATCCTTAGATGTAGTATTAACTTTAGATAACATTTTTCTACTATTATCAAATTGTGTTATCATAGTCCACAATATGAAAATACTATTTAACGGTATATCTACGTTAAATCCTTCATTAAGTAAAATCTTTAAGGGTGGGGATATTTTTTCATGTGTAGATACTATAGTTTCTAATTGAGGAAATGCTATGCCATTATAAAAATGATATCCTATATTATCATGATAGTTATCATCATTATTAAGATAATCTATAACCTTATTCAATCTAACAATATTTCTTTCATAATTTTCAGCGTCATGAATAGAATATATTCTTTTAGTAAACTCATCATATTGATATTCTTGATTTAGCACATTTTCCTTTTCAAAATTATAGTTAAACATTTCCTGTTTTAACTGACACTGATAATATGTAATATCAAAAGTTCCTGACTTAGTTACATTACTAACAACCCAGGTACTATAGTCATTGGATATTTTAAATATAACTCTATCTCCAGGATGAGGATGTAATCCACATACAGTATCAATAACTATACTCGTTTGCTGTTCCATAAAGTTTAATCCATGGTCTGAACTGTTTAACGCATGCGGAGTTGCGTTTTGTGCAAACAATACTGCTAAATTATGAATCTTACTATATTTCAATCCAGTTAATTTACCATCTGGTCTATATGTATCCATATAATTAGGATCATATACCGATTCGTCCTTATCTAAATGGTAATAGGTACAATCTATAACTATATGTTCTTTAGCGTACTGTTCATAAGTTAATTTTTTATATTCTTCAACATAATCTCTTCGTCTAATAATAACTTGATGTAATGATGATATGGCATTGTCACCTCCGTTTAATATATAAAAATATAGAGAGCCAGTCACCCTGTAATTTTAGTGTGAATGACCCTCTATATTTGTTCAAGAAAAATTACTATTCTTTACTAGATACAATAATTGAACATAGTAGGAATCCAAAAACTGCACCAGCAATAAATTTAATCATTTTACTGAAAAGAATATCATATAGATAATATATCCAAGTGCTCCAATAGTTGTTCCAACAAAGAAACTCATCCAAGATTTAATCTTATTAAGTTTCTTTTTATTATATTCATAAGCAGACCTAAGTTCATTATAACTGATTTGGAAATTACAAAGCTCATTCTGAACATTTAGATATTTAACCTCAGATTTCTCCTTTTCATAGCTCTTAACTTCTTTTAGAGTATTTAGTTCGGTCTCAAGCATATCATTTTTAAACTTTACATGTTCATAATCAGTTTTAACAGCGTTAAATCTCTTATATCTTTCAAATATCTCATTAAATATCATCAATTCATCAATACCGATATTCTCATCAAAGGTAATTTCAAAAAAAGTTTTAAGAAATTGCTTTATAATCTCTTTCTTTTCGTCTTTAACGTAATCTTTTATATTAAATTTCTTATTAATATAGTTTTTCAACCATTCAAAAGTACATCTATCATCAATAGTAAGCTCTTCATCTTTTACTTTAAAGATAAGTGGAAGTACCTCTCTATAAATATCTGTAGTTAATCTATCCGCATCCACATAATCATCATAATTACCAGGGCTCCAATAGAAATTATTTCTTAAATAATAAAAACTATCTAAAAACTTTGAAAATACACCTGAGACAGATAAATCCAATTTACAATTATGTACTGTAACTTCATTAGTATCCGGTATATCCGACAAATCCAACATAACCGAAAGTTTATTTAAAGCTGATTCAAATTTCTTAAAGTCTTCAGTTTCTATTTCTTCTTTTGGAGCATCTATTTCAAAGCCACCATACTTATCAAGGTACTTATAGTACTTACTAGCTACAATAGTATGCCAATTACGTTCAAACTCATCGATCTTTTCTTTTTCTAAGGTAATCATAATAGCTATTCCCCCTCAAGATAAGTTGAGTTAATGTTTACGTTAAAACCATTCTTTTCAAATTCTTCTTTTGAAAATGCACACATAGTATAATCTGTAAAGTTTCTAAGTTTATCAATTAAAGTACATTTAATTATAACTGAATCAGGAACATATTCAGCATAAATATCTAATACAAAATACTCTTCATCCAACAACTTAGATATAGGTTTTTCTTCCCAATAAACTGGCGTTAAAACTAATTCATCGGAAGTTTCATCTATAATTCCTCTATGATACAAATCTCTATCGACACAATAATCATATAAAATATCATATTGAACATTTTCTTCAATAGTACAATTAATACTAGTTATTCCCAATTTCTTAAGTAGTTCAAAATAAAATTTTTTCTCTCTAAATATTTGAGACAATTCTAACACCAAGACTTTCTAATTGATCTTTAGTAATTGCAATGTCATACTTTAAGGATCCTGCTGTTCTATCATCTGTTTGATCCCAAAACTTAAAATATGCAATATTAGTATCCTTAAAATACTTAAAGGTAATCATACTATAAAAGTCCTTAGACGCATCGTAGCACATAGTTTCTAATCTAAGTTTTGCTTGCATGCTCCATTCATTAAGGTGAACATCATTACTATAATCATGACCACCATAAAAATTATAACCACAAGTATACTTATCATTAAGCTCAATCATAGTTAAACCAGTATTTTTAATATAGGTCTTAAATCTTTCCATATCAGTTGCATCAGGAGTGCATTTCTGTTGACCAGGTAGAGTAAGATCAACATCAATCTTAATATTCTGATTTACAGGTTCATAATGATTTTCAATAAACTGCTTAGATAATACATACAACAATTTTTCATCATGGTCTACATTAGTTGTATGATAGATATAGACTAACTCTTCTTTAAGATCATATTCAAATCTAACAGTATCAAAATATACTTCATGTGGTGAGTACGAACTAGTAGTTAATTTATTTTCAATATGATAAATATCTGATGTTACAACATCCCATCGAATATTAGGTGGATTATATGTTTTTTTAATATAGAACTTAATAGTCCTATCTGGAAGATTCATGTTACTAAGGATCGAATATGCTGTCTGCTTATCTATATTTGGATACATTATCTTAGTCCTTATAAGCAAACATCACACTAACTCCATGGTACTTTTCAAGATCAAACTTATTGACACAACCCAAATACATATAATGATCATCGTTATCATTAGTGCTAAACCAAACATGAATTAGATTATAATCCTCATCATATTTAACACCAACTTTACCAACAAATTTATCTTCTCGATGAAGTTTATCTCCCTTATTGACTACTGTAAAATGCTTACAATGAATCAATGGATTATCTTTACAAGATTCTTTGACTTCATAATTTTCAATAATATAAACATCTTCTGGGATTTTCTTAAGATGCTCATTATAATCAAATACTTTAGTACTAACATTATCCATAAAGGCTTCAGACCAAGCAGATTCATCTTTGAAATGCTGTTTAAATACAATTACACCATGAGTAGGCTGAGTAACAATACTCAGCAATTTAATACACGCGAACTTGTTCATGAAAATTAGTCCCCCTTAGTTGCTTGATTCCAAAATTTAATTGCTTCTTCAATGGTATCACATCTAGGTCCAGTAGCTAAACAATAAGGATTATCACAAACCACAAAATATTTCCCACTTTCTTTAGCTACTCCTTCAGCACAACTTTTACAAAAAGGGCAGGTGTTTAGCCCTTCATTACCGTTTATAAATTCATAATCCACAGTATATCACCTAATAAATAAACTCATCTTGATATTTAATTAACAGTTCCATTCCTTCTTTAATAATCTGTTTATCCTGGTTTGACATATTATATTCATCACAAAAATACTTTTCTTTAAGTTCTAATGCTTTGATCATCTTACCCAGAATAGTTCCCCATTCTTTTCTAGATTCTCCTTTAGGTTTTTCCTCATATCCAGTCCAGATATATGATTCACTTCCAAGACTTTCAATTTTTTTAATAAACTCTCCATTCTCATCTTTCTTACGACTAATATCATACGGACAAGTTTTATCTAAAC
>Ga0256407_10001803_pt1 | contig 43327 bp, 25 predicted proteins | sample RumenRJG_04DNA_FD_193489 | JGI IMG/M metagenome (GOLD analysis project Ga0256407, IMG submission 193489) | Bovine rumen microbial communities from Lethbridge, Alberta, Canada - RJG_04 | ecosystem: Host-associated > Mammals > Digestive system > Stomach > Rumen | place: Canada: Alberta... | reverse complement strand
TTATTAAAATATCAAAATTAGAAAAAGAAAATGAAATATTAAGTAGAAAATTAAATTTAAATAATGAACCAGTAATAGAAAAAATAAATAAAAAAAATGAACTCATAAATGATATTTCAAAGAAAAATGATAAAACAGAAGATAATGAAGAAAAAAAAAAAGAAAAAGAAAATGAAGAAGAAAAAAAAGAAGATGAAGTTAAGGAAGATAAAAAAAACGACAATAAAAAAGAAGAAAAAAAAAAAGAAATTAAAGATAATAAAAAAGTAGAAGAAAAAAAGGAAAATACTTTTCCAATAAAAAACCCTAATTTTAAAAGGCCAGAAATAAAAGAAAAAAATAATGAAGAAGAAGGAGAATGGAAAGTAATAACTAAACGTTCAAAAAAAAAGCCACATTAATCAAAAAATTAATTAATATTATTTAATATACTTTAATTTCTGATTTTTAAATTTTAACATATTTTTTATTTAATTAAATAAATAAAAATTGATATAAATTGTTTAATTAAACAATTATAAAAAATTTTTATTTCTTTAATTAATTTTTTATCAATTTAAAACAAACAATATCATTTATAATTATTTTATATTAATAATTATTTTATTAAATATATAAAGTATCATTCAGCAATTGTTGTTTAAGTTTTTAATGATTGAAAAAATAATTAAATACACCCCAGATTTATCAGGGGAATGTTAAATAAATTAAAAAAATCATTTTAAATTAAAAAATGTAAACCTTTGAGAAAAACAAAAAAAAAACCAAAAAAAAAAAATTAAATTGAGAAAAAGTTCTTTATAACAAATCCAAAAATCCATATAATATGTCATTAATTTTATAAATAAAAAACACCCATATACAAAATAAACATTAAAATCTATTATTTTATTTTAAATTTATTAAAATGAATCATATTTAAATATGTTAGTTACCACAAAAAATGATTGTCCACATGTAAAAACAACACAATTTTTCCCAATAGAAGAATTTATATATCTTCCATTTCAAAGTTTTAAATGTGAATTTTGCAATGAAAAAAGAGAACTTTGGATTTGTTTAACATGTGCAAAATCATTTTGTGGAAGATATATTAATAAACATTTTTTCGAGCATATAAAACAAAATAATAATCATATATTATGTTTAAGTATGCTTGATTTAAGTGTTTGGTGTTATAAATGTATAACTAATGGTTTTTTAGATGTAGGTTCATATATAAATTCTCCAATAACATCAAAATATGTTAATGCTTATTCTGATTTTAAATTTGGATATAATTTCATGCCTCCAACAAATCAAATTTCAAAATTGATTAAAATGAATAGTCAACAATGTCATAATTTTAAATATTATAATTTTATTGAATTACTTAAAAATCGTCAATTTAGAAATGGTGTTTTAATGGTTGGTGCTGGTATAAGTACTTCAGCAGGAATTCCTGATTTTAGAAGTGAAAAAGGTATTTTTAAAGAAATTAAAGAAAAATATAAAGTTAAACATCCTGAAGAATTTTTTTCTAAAAAAAAATTTATAGAAAAACCAAAAATATTATATGATATAATTAAACAATTAAATTTAAAAAAATATAATCCAACAATAACACATTATTTTATGAAATATTTAGTAGATAAAGGAATAATAAAAATAATATTTACACAAAATATTGATGGTTTAGAATTAAAAGCAGGAATAAATAATGCAAAAGTAATTTTTGCACATGGTATATTTAATGAAGGTCAATGTATAAATTGTGGTAAAAAAATAGATTGTAATGATATGGATGATTATATTAATAAAGGAGAAATTAAAATTTGTAATGAATGTAATAATCCTTGTAAACCAAGTATTGTTTTATATGGTGAAGATTTATCAGATGATTTTTATGAAACTATGGATAAAATTCAAGATTGTGATTTAGGGATTATTATTGGAACTTCTCTTAGTGTTGAACCTTTTTCTAGTTTACCTGAAAAATTAAATAAAAATGCTTGGAGTGTTGTTATTAATAATGAACAAATTGGAGAATTTGATTATGATGATTTAATGAAATATCATTTGTTTATTGAAGGAAGTTGTGATGAAATCTGTAAAAAAATTTTAGTTGATTGTAATTGGTGGGATGATTTTTATAATAGATTTTATAAAATAAATAATTTCAATTATTATAATGAGAATAATTAGTATTTAAATTTAGAACAAGAAGATTTTTATTGTTTTATTGTTTTATTTATATAGAATGAATTTAAGAATATTTATTTTTAAATTCTTTTATTTAAATTTTTGATTTATTTTTTCTTTTTTTTTTAATTTTATAATATAAAAAAAAATTAAAATGAATTCGATATTCAATAATATAAGAAAAATTGTTGAAAAACAAAATGGATTAATTGATTTAAAAGAAAAATTAAAAGAAGTTGATGAATCTCAAACATCTGATTTAGATTCTGATACTGAATCTGAACATAATTTTTATCTTGATGAATTTAAAATTAAAATAATATCAATAATAAAAAAATATAATAAAAAGAAATATAGAGATATATATACTGATATAGGAAAAAATAAAATTAAATTTGCAAAATTAAATTATTCTCATAATCTAATTTTTACTCATTTTCAATTTAGATGTTTATTTAAAATAATAGAACAAAAATTTACTAAATATTATAGAGATATAAATATAAAAGGTATTGATAATTGTTTAAATTTAACAGAAAAATTATTAGAAACTTTTACAAAAGATATTGAAAGATTGCCAAAAGAATCTCAAAAAGAACAATATGAATATTTAAATTTTTTTTATTTAATTCATTTATATAATAATGCTCTTTTAAAAAAACATAATAATAATATTCCAGAATGTTTATGTTATTTATCTTTAGCAGATAAATTAATTAGAAAAACATCAAAAGATATAACTTATCCTAGAATTTGGAGAATTATTACTAAAATTTATCTTTTTATAACTTCTTTATTAATATCTAGAAAAGATTTTTATTCAGCTAAAAATTATTTAAATTCAATTTTAGAAATTTGTTATAAAGATTTAGTTTCTAGTTTATATATTAATGAAATACATGAAAAAGAAAATGAGGAAAGAGAAACAAACCAAATTTTTTTAAATATGATGATTGCATTTTATCAATTAGGATGCATAAATGAAAATTTAAATCATTTAGAAGATGCTGAAACATCATATGAACAAGCAAATTATATAGCTCATTTTTATTTATATAATAAATATCCAGAAATATCTTTTCTAATGAAAAATGTTTCTACAAGAATGAGAAGCCATTATTTTACATTTAAAATAATATCAGAATTAGATATTAATATAGAAAATTTTTTAAATCCAAAAAAAAAAATAATTAAAACTTTATCTTCAATTGGTGAAGAAAAAAGAATGAGACATTATAAAAAAATTGAAAATTATGTTGATAATATTCAATTTAGTGAAATTGATGATGATCATGTTAATTTATTAACAGAAGTTAGAAAAAAACCAAAGTCACAAAAGATTGAAACAATGGTTAAAAATTTACATTTATTATCTTATTTAACTAGTGAAGAATTCAAACCAACTATAACAAATTTAAAATCAATGAATATTAATAAATTAGATTTAAATCTTAAAAGAACTATTCAAAAAAAAATTTTATCAATTAAAAATGATGATATTCAATATTTAAATACAGAAAGAGCAAGAAATAAAAATAAAATATTTTTATCTGAAAGACCCATTGAACATTTGAGTGAACAAAGAAAATTAAAAAGAAATTCAAATGGTTCTATGAAATTTAAAACTATTGATACTTCTTCAATTAAAATTCATGTGAAACATAAATCATTTATTCCTTCTAAATCAAATTCTAATAATAAGCCCTTTAAAATTGATTATGATAAATATATTTTTAATAATAATTATATTAAAAAAAATAAATATTTAGATAATCAAATTGATAAAGAATATAAATTTCATAAAGATATTTTGAATACAAAAAAATGTGAAAAAATTTATGTAGAACCTTTTAATATTGAAAAAATAAAAAGTGAAACTGATTTATTTTATAATATTGAATTAGATAAAAATTTAAAAATATTAAAAGATAAAAATAAATCAATTAAAATTGAAGAATCTCAAAAAACATATAATATGTTAATTGAAAAAATGAAATATTCTTTAAAAGAGAGATCATGTAAATCTTTAAATATGAAACAAATTGAAAAATATAAAAACTTTATTAAACAATTTGAAAAAAGACAATCACAAAATACAAATGATAATTTATTAAAAATATTTCATATTGATAAATATATTGACAAAAATTATAAAAATAATGAAGATGAAGATGAAATTGAAAATTATAATTTATTAAATGAAGAAATAATTGAAAAAATAGGAGATGAAATGCAAAAATTAGATAAAAAAGAAAAAAATTTATTTAAATTAAAAATGAAGATTTAAAATTCCTAATATATGTAAATAAATAAAATTACTCTTTTTAAATATAAATATATTATGAATAAATTATTTTATTTTTATTATATATTTTCAATATAATAAAATTTTAAAAGAAAGTTTTTTTATTTTATTAATAAAAATATTAACTAATAAAAAACAATTATTTAATATTACTAAATATCTAACTAAATAATAACAATTATATAATATTAATCTATATAATTTAAATTATTTTTTTATAATATAATATTTTACTTAAAATAATTTAATAAATGAATTCAGAAAATAATTATCTGGATGACATAAATTTTCAGATTGATAATGAAAAAGAAAATATTTCAATTAAGAATTTAATTAATTCAATTCCATTAAATAATTTAAATGATTATTATGATATTGAAACATCGCTATTTAAGAAAAAATGTGAAAAGTTAAATTTAAAATTTTATTGGGAAACAGAATCACTTAATTTTCAAAAAGAAATTCCATATCCATATTATAAACTTTTTTTAATATTATTTAAAGAAATTTCATTATATATTGAAGAGATTGAAAGATTAAATAAACAATTAAGAGAAAAAGATAAAATTAATATTTTTAATATTCAAAATAAATATAAAGAAAAAGATAATGAAACAAATTCAAAAAAAATTCATAATGAATTAATAAAACAAGAAAATAAAGAAAAAAAATTAAATTTAAATACCTCAATAAATTCTCCAAATCATATTAATTCATCAATTTTAAAAAATTCAGAATATATAAATGTTAATTTAAACTCAAAAAAGAAATCAAATTTATATAATGAAATAAAAGTTTTAGACAACACGAAAAAAAATTTTTCAATTTCACATAAAGAATTTTCTTCGTTAAGTATTAATAATGAAATGAATTCTGATTTAATTGAAAGATGCATTAATCAATATGATGATGAATTATATAATTTAAATGAATTAGAAGAAATTTTATTAAATCAAAAAAAATTAATTAATATTAAAAAACATTTTAGTAAAAAATTGTACTTACAAAAATACAATTAAACCTTTTTAAATGTTTATATATTAATTAATAATTATTTATATATTAAATTTATTTTTAAATTAAAAATATAAATTTACCAATGCATAGAAATAAAAGTAAGAAAAATAATATTAAAAGTCAAAAATTATTCTATGATGGATTTTATTCAAATAAAAAACAAAATTCAAGTTATCCAATGTAAATAAAATATTTATTAAAACTATAGAAAACAATATATTACTTTAGATACAAATATTTCTTTAACAAGTAGGGCACATAAAAATTATTCTAAAAGTTCAATTATCTTAGAAAAAAATGACAATTATCAAAAAAAAAAATTAACAAATGATGATTATTTAAAAATAATAGAACAAAAAGATGCTGAAATTGAATATCTAAAACAAGAAATTAATAATTTAAAATTTAAAAATTCTTCTTCTAATAAAAAACCATCTTCAATTAAAAAAAAAAGTTCAGATAATTCAATTAAAAAAATTGGAATATTTCCTATTAAAAAAATAACAATTAATCCAGGAAATGAATATGTAAAAAGGAATTGTAATATTGATGTAATATTAAAACATTCTGAAATAATCCTTAATACAGATATAAATGAAAAAAAAAGTTCTTATAAAAATAAACTTAATGATATTAAAGAAAAAACAAATTCTCTTTTAGAAAAATATTTTTCTAGACAAAAAAAAGATGATTGATGTATTAAAAACTTAATTAATTGTTTTATTATTTTTAGGTTTTATTGATTTTAATAAAAGTAAGAAAAATAATTTAATATATATACAATATAATAAAAACTATTTTTTCAAAATTATATAAAACAATTAAAACCAAATCCATATTCCTTAATAAATTTTTCATTTGCATAAATATTTATTTGCCTATCAAGAGACTTTTGTTCTAATTTTTTTTGTTTATCAATTTTTGATTCTTTATTTTGAGTATTATTTTTTTTATTTTTCTTTTTCCAAAATGCCATTTTACTAGCATATTCATAAATTGAAATTTTAAATTTTTGAAATTTAGAAATACTTTTTTTTGAATTATTAATTTTTAAATTATCTTGAGAAGAAATATTATTATTTTGATTTTCATTTGTAGTATTAGAATTATTGGTATTTTGAATATTATTTTCAAAAAGATTAATATTACTTTCTTTAATTTGAACATCTTCCATTTTAAAAAAAAGAATTATTAAAAAAATAACTAACAAAGAAAAATTTCATATAAAAAAAAAATGGCAGAAAATGCAAGTATAGAAGATTTAAAAAAAGCACAACAACAAGTCAAAGTATTAATATCTAATCAAGAAAATTTTGATAAAGCATTTGAATTATCATTTAAATATTATGATAAAAATGGTGATGGACAAATCCAAATGAATGAATATGGTCAATTTATGGATGATTTTCTTTCTTCAATTCATAAAAATAAACATTCATTTTCTACTGTTATTAAAAATTGGAAAATAGCTGATAAAAATAAAGATGGGAAAATTTCTAAAGAAGAATTTAAAGAAGAAGTTTTTAAAAAAATGAAAGAATTTACTGAAGAACAATTTTAAAATATTAAATAATTTATATAAGAGTTATTAATATTTATTCAAGAATTATTTTATTAATATATCTTAAAATTTTTATTAATTTTAAATAAATTTTAAAAATTTAAAAAAAAATGAGTTTTAATCAACAAGGTTATAATATGATTGCTGATTCAAATAATGTAATATATCATAATTTAACTAAAGTTTATGAAGAATTATTTTTAATTAAAAATTCATATAATTTAGATGAAGATGATGAATATGAGGAATTTTATAATAGAATTAGTTTTTATTTTTCAAATATTCTTGCTCAATTAAAATTAAAATATATAGAAAGTATTAAATTATTAGAACAAAAAAATGCACAAAATGAAAAAGATATCTTGAATTTAATAATGGAAAATATGTTACTTAAAATTGAAAATGATCATTTAGAAGAAAAAAATATGTTAAATATTAGTAATTATATAGAAATACAAGCAAACTCAGAGAAAGTAAATAGTTTTGATAAAGAAGAACATGAAATGATTAAAAAAAGATCAAGAAATCAGTCTTCAAATATAGTAATAGATAAAGATTTTAGTTTTCAAAATGAAGTTAAAAACAATATTAATACAAAAATTAAAAAAAAAATAAATTTATATAATAACACTGTAACTTCTTATAATGCATTTCCATTTAATACAAATACTAATAATACAAAATATTTATCAAAGAAAAAAAGTAATTTATCAAATTTCATTAGTTATAGTAAAATAATAAATAATAATAATAAAACTGCAATTAATCATGGACAAAATACTTATTCAATTCAATATAATTCAAATACAAGAAATGAAAATAATTTAAAATCTTATCATTTAAGAAGTAATACAGAAGATAGTTTTAAAAATCATGAAAGAAGTATGTATAATTTATTAATTAAATCAAATAATTATTTTAAAGAACCAAATTCAATTTCAAATTCAAATAATAGGAAAAGTAGAAATATTAGTTGTCCTAAAGGAAATACAAAAATAATTTCTGTAAATATAAGTGCTAATAAAAGTACTAATAATTTATTAAATGGTTTTAATAAAAAAAATAATAAATATCAAAGGAATTTATTAAATAAAATTAATTCTATTCATAATATGAATATGAAAGGGATTATAAATATGAAAATGAAAAATAATAAATAAAAATAATTTTCTTTTTTATTTTAATTTATAATCTTTGATTAAAAATATTATTTATTTAATGGATATTAAAATAATAAACCAAATCGAAAAAAAAGAAGATTTATTAACACCAACAATAATAAAAAATTTTGATATCAATAAAACAGTAAAAGATTTAAAGTTAGAAATATATGATAAATTAAATTTAAAAGGGAAAATATCATTTAATAGAATAGGTTTATTTTATTCATCAAATAAAGATGATAGAAAAAAAAAAGATGCTCTTTCAGAAGATAATAAACAACTTTTATATTATGATAATATATCAAATGAAAATACATTAATTTATATAAAAGATATTGGTCCTCAAATTTCATATAAATTAGTTTATATAATTGAATATTTAGGTCCATTATTTTTTACATTGATATTCTTTTTAAGATTATATAAAGTAAAATCAAGTAAAAATGAAAATATTCAAACAATTCAATTATTTTATTTTTTAATGTCAACATTTCATTATGTAAAAAGAATTTTAGAAACATTATTTATTCATATTTTTTCTCGTGATACAATGCCATTAAAAAATTTATTTAAAAATTGTGCTTATTATTGGGGACTTTATGGTATTTTATGTTGTTATTTTATATTTCATCCTAATTACACTCCTATTAATTTTTTATTAGGTTTAAGATATATTTTTGTTATGTTTTTTTTCAATGCTGAAATAAAAAATTTAAAATGTCATATTATATTAAGAGATCTTAAAAAATATAATAATGGAAAAAAAGCACCTCCACCTAATAAAGATGGATTTGAAGTTTGTACTTGTGCTAATTATTTTTGGGAATTTTTAGCTTGGTTTTGTTTTAGTATTTTCAGTCTTCATTGGAGTATAATATTATTTACTTGTTGTGGTTTTTATCAAATGAAAGAATGGGCTTTAAAAAAACATAAAATTTTAAATGAAGTTTATGGTGATAAATATCCAAAAAATAGAAAAGCTTTTATACCTTATTTTATTTAAATATAATTATTTAAATAAAATATTAAATTTAAAAAAATAATAAATAATTATATTTTTAATTTTTAATATTAAAATAAAAATCTATTTAATATATTATTACTGATTGGTTTCTACTTGTGAATTTAATTCATTAAATTTACTATCATTAATTTTACCAAAACTTCCATTTTCATTAACTACAACAACTGTTCTTGATTTTTTACTAATTTTGAAAAAGTAAATGAATCCTATTGCACCTAATGTAAGAATAAAAATACATAAAAGAACGATTAAAATTACAGTTACAGTTGAACTAGTATCTTCAGTCTCACCATATTTTTTCTTTTCCATTGGATCTACAAAAATATCTTCTTGAGGAACTAATTTTATTTTAGCTTTATTTTTTTTACCATAAATTTGAATTTTTGTTGTATCATTTAAATCAAATAATGTATAAAATTTTTTTAAGAATATATTTCCAAAAATATAATCTCCATTATGATTTTTATTAGCTGTAATTAATAATTTACAATCAGAATCAAATTCTTGACATGAGAATATATCATGAGGATAAAAATAAATATCATTTTCATTTCCTTTTAATATAAAATGAATTTCTTTTATTTTAGATAATTCTTCTTTTGGACATAAAAAATATATATCATTATCATTTATTGTTTCATTACAAGCTTTTGTAAGATATGAAGTTTTTAGTTGTTCAAATATTTTTTTGTAATCTCTCATTGGAATTTTAATATCATCATATTTAGTTTCTAAATTAACTGCTTGATCATTTAAATTAATAAAATTTAGATTATTAGAAACATTAAATAAACCACTTTTTGATTTATGAATTAAAATATTATCAAAATAAATTCTCGATATTGTAGTTGCCCATTTATATTCTTCATTAGGTTGAGTAAGTTCAACATCAGTAAGATATTCTTTTTCTTTAATATAATCATTATAATAATCACCAAAGACAATTTGACCAGTAGATTGATTATTAGTTAAATCTTCATCAAATTGTAACATAAATTTATATTCATTTGTAGAATTTAATAATTTATTAATTAAATAAACAATTGATTTATTGATTTCATATTCATTTACTCTACCAAAACCAATTACATCAGGGAGTTTTAAATCACCAATTGGAGGCTCAGTATTAATAAAATTGAATTTATCAATTCTTAAAGTATTAAAAACAACTGTATCATTTATTTCATATCCATTAATTGTATAATTATCAATTTTGAATTCTTTTTTTTCTCCTTTTTCTGAATATAATGATTCATCATATGAATAATGATCTGTTGAAATCCATGATATTTTTGATCCTATATCAATTACTGGATTTAATTGTTTTTGTTGACTTCCAAATAATGCATTTGCTAAAAATAATTTTTGTGATATATTATATGTAAATTCCATTTGTTCAATTGGATTATATTTTTCTTCTTTAAATTCGAGCTGATCAAAATTATCTTCTCCAATTAATGTTATTGTATTGAGGTCTAGATTAAATAATGTTTCGAATTTTTTAAATAATGAAAATCCAAAAATAAATCTATCTTTATTTTCTTCATTAGCTTGGAAATATGAATGACAAATATTATTAGTATAATCACAATAAAATAAATCTTTATTATCTAAATATATATCAACATTATCAGTTATTATAAAATGAAGTTGACCTAATTTTTTAAATTCATCAATTTTACATTCAAAATATTTTTTTTTATGTCCTGGTTGAAGTTCAGAACTAGTTTTATTTTCACAAAGTAGTTGTCCATTTACTGTAAAATAATGTTTTTTAAATAACTCAAAATATTGATCAGCATGATCATATGGGAATAAAATTTCATGATATATTGTTTCAAAATATGCTTTTGTTCCATTTGGTAAAATATATTTTGGAGTAGATATATCAACTAAAAATTTTCCATCATTTGTTCTATTAACTAAAATATTTTTAAAGATAATGTATTTAAATTCAACAATCCATTTTCCATAATCTTTTCCTTCTCCAATTATTAAATTAAGTTCTTGTGAAATATCTTTTTTTTTTTTAAGATAATTTTCAAAATCTCCAAAAACAAATAATCCATTTGTTGTACTCTTATCAGGTTCATTAAAATGAAGTAAAAAGCTCACATTATTTTCTAATTCAGGGAATTCAAGTTCATAAAGTCTATAAACTACATTTATATCTTTTTCTATTCTTCTACCTGCTAATCCTAAAGAGGTTTTAATATCATTATTCTTTTCAATTTTAGATGCATAAATAAATGATAAATTTTGTAAATAAGAGCCACCGAATTTAACATTATCACATATGAACTTTCCATATATTGAATAATCTAAATTATGATATTCTTTACTCTCTTCTTTTACACCATAATACCTACTATCTTCTGCTTTATATGTATTTTCTTCAACCCAAGTATAAAGTGAACCAATATCAATTGTTAATGGGACATTTACTTTATTACTTCCAAATACATTATTTGATACTACCGTACCAAAAGATTTAAGTACACCATTACTATTAAATGGAATTGCCAATAATTCATCTGTTAATAAGGTTGGTGTATATAAATCAAGATAATCTATATTATCGGTTGATACTAAAGAAAGTGATTGATTATCATATGTAGTGTTTAATAATATTTTGAATTTTTTAAGTAATGAAACACCAAAAACAAAACTATCAGAATATTCAGGACGGAATTCAATTAATAATTCACATGTATCTGAAGTACAATCAAACATATCTTCACTTTTTAGATATATATCAAAACCTGTATCTAAAACAAAATGAATTTCATTAACCATATTAATATCTTCTTTTCCACAAGTAAATGTATATATTTTATTAGATTCTTTTTGTTTACATTTTGATAATAAATAATAATCATTTAAGATATCCATAATTTCTTCTTTTCTATTATATGGAAGAACAATTTTATTCAAATTACTTTCAAAAGTACCTCCTTTATTAATTAATATATGTGGATAATCAATAGTACTAACTTTAAAATGACCATTTCTCTTTTTTTCTTTTAAAATATTACCAATGAAAATATTTTTAAGAACAACATACCATTTTCCATAAGTTCCTAAATTATTTTTTATAGGTACTTTATAAATATGAGGTTGATATCTTTTAATAAAATCTGAAATGTCTCCATAAATAATTCTTCCAATTTTTTCTCCTTCTGGATCATCACCTCCAAATTCTAATATTACAGTTTCTTGATTTTCAAAAACATTAGATTTACATAATCTATTTATAATAGAGAATTGCATTTCCTCTTTTTTATATTTTCCTAAACCTAAAACTGCATGTGTTTGTTGTTCTTCTTTTACTGATTCAACATAATGCACTTTCTCTGCTAAAAAGAAATCAAAACTTTGAAGAGTAACATTCCCATATTCAAAAGTATCTTGAGCATTTATTCCTTGTAAATCATATAATGTATTATTAAGTGAATCTTCACTACCATTTTTAAAAGTTTGACTTTCAAGATTATATGATGATTGATTAACCCAAGTTTTAGGTGATCCAATATCAATTGAAAACATTATTTCTTTTTGAGGTTTTCCTACTAAAACAGAAGTCATTAAATAATTATTTTTCTTCATTAAAGTAAATTCAATTTCTTTATAAGATGATTTTGGCTCAATTTGAACATAAGCTTGATTTGATAATGATGCAAGAGTAAGAGTTTTACTTTTGACATCAAAAATAGATGTAAATTTTTTAAATATAGGAATTCCTAAACGGAAAGTATCAGGAATATCATCATGGAATCCAATTAAAAATTCAAATTTTTTATCCCCATCTTTATTAACTGGAACAAATAAATCATAATAATCTAAATATATATCATACAATTTATTTTCAGAATCTCCATTTCCAAAAATAAAATGTATTTGACCTAATTTTGAAAATTCATCTTCTCTACAAATGTAAGTTTTAACTTTATCAAATAATAAACTGTTTCCATAAGTACAATATTGTCTTAGACCATTTCCTAAGAAGTATTCATTATCTAAATAATATTTTAATTGATCTAAATATTTATTAGGGAAAAAAATTTTTCCATATACAGTTTCAAAAAATGCTTTATTAAAATTATTTTCAATTTTCAAATTTGGAATATCTTTAGAAACTTTATAAACACCATTACCTTTTTTAGTTCTATCATCCAAAATACTTCCAAAGAAAATATATTTCATTTGAACAGCCCATTTATGTTCAAAATTTTGAAATTCATATAAAGGAACTTCATTTGAAATAACTTTTTTTTTTTGAGTTAAAAATTCTAAATCACCAAAATATAAAATTCCTTTACCAGTATTCTGATTTGATTCATCAAGATATTCAATAGCAAACATATTAGAATCTTCATAATAATGTTTACTTAAACTAGTAGCTAAATCATCTTTACCATCAATAGTTTTTCTTGAAAGTCCAATACCATTTGGACCTCTTTGATTAAGTAATGATTGATCATTTGCTATAAGAAAAGCAACATTAGATGCATTTATATTATCTTGAATATAGAAAGCTTCTAATCCACCAGTTCCATCAACATAAAAACCATCATCTGCTAATTCATCTTTTTTTATATCTGTATCCTGAAATGTTTTAGAAAACAAACCTTTATATTTGCTATCAGATACCCAACCTGCTTTTGTTCCTATATCAATTGTAAAATCAATTTTCTCAAATATTGTGTTATTCTCATGTGTTCCTACTGCTATTTTTGCTTCCATGTATCCTCTTTCTTTTGTTATTGTGAAATCCTGAATTATTGTTAATTTTCCTGGTTGTTTAAATTGAAGACTATGAAATAGGGTAATTATTGATATTATATTTATTATCCTGAATATTACCTTCATTTTTATTTTAATTATTTTTTTTTGGATATCTAAAATAAATATTAATTTGTTAATTATTTTTTTATATTTTTTTTTTTGAAATATTGATTTTTATTTTCTTTATTATTTTGTTTTCATTATTTTTTTATATATTTATTTTAGAAAATTATTTTAATATATCTTTTTAAAATTAATACTAAGATAATATAAATATTTTTTAAAATTATTGTATAAAAATTATTGAAAACTTAAATTAAAAATAATCATTAAATTTAAATTTATCAAAAAAAAATTTAAAAAAAAAAAATAGCGGATGGAAGAAAATACAGAAAGTCCCTTCACTCCATCAATTTGTAACTATTGTGATGAATCTCTAAACACAAAAAGAAATAAAATCGAGGTAGCCCAATTAAAAAAAGTGAATTTGAATAATATTTTTAATGAAATAAACTTACCTTCATCAATTGATAAAAATCAAATTCAAAATGTTTCATCAAGTTTTATGAAAACACCAAATAAAAATAGTAATTCTCAATCAAAAAATTTAAATAATTATAATAGTACAAGTTTAAGTTATCAATATAGTAATAGTGGTCAAAAAAGTAATAAATTTACAAATCAAATTATTAAAAATGAAATTAAAAAAAAAGAAAATTTTATTATTCAAAAAAATGAAAATATTAATATTGAAGTTAATGAAAATTTTCAATTTAGTAAATTTGAAAATGAAGAATTTTCTACTTTTTCTTTTGAAATTAAACCACAAAAAAAAACACCAAATACCCAATCACCTGAAAATTTTTTTAAAATTGAATCAATACCTGAAGAAAGTTTTATTCCTCATAAAAATTTTAATGAAGATAATAATAATATTAAAATAAATAATGGATTTAAATTAATTCCAATTTCAAAAAAATCAATATTATCTGCCAATCAATTAGAAAAAACAAAATCTAAAACTTCTGAAATTGTAAATAAAGATAAAAATAATATTTCAAAAAATAATTCTACTAATAGAAAACAAAGACAATCAATTCCAATTTTTAAAAATAATTTTATTAATCATATGGATATTAAAAAGAAAAATAATTTAAATAATAATAATTTGATAAAAAAAAGTAATATAAATAATATAAGTAAAACTACAAATTCAAATTCAAAATCAAAAACTAGAAAAATTTTTCCAAAACAAGAAAATACATTAAATAATAAACCAAATTCTAATAATGATATTAATAATATTATTCAAAGACATTTTCAACAATATTATTTAACATCAAATAATCATAATAGAAAAAATTCAAAGAATAAATCATTTCAAAAATCAAAAGAAAAAAATAAATATATTTTACCAATAACTTCATTAACTTCTTATATTAATAAAATTTCAAAAAATAATAATTTATCTTTAAAAAAAGAAAAGAAAGTTAAATCATTAAATAATGATAGAAAAAATAATACATTAAAACCAGAACATAAATTATTTTATAATTGTACAATGAATAATTCAAAATATAAAAATTTAAGAGAAAAAGTAAAAAGTTATATTAATCTTTCTTCAATATTAAATAATTTTCCATCAAATAAAAATAATAATAAAAAAAATAATAAATCAGTAAATAGTTTAAGTGGAATTTTTATAAAAAGAAAAAATAATTTATCAAATTATAATAATTTAAATCAAAATAATATTAATTCTCCTCAATTTGGAAAAGAACAACAAATATTTTTACCAGAAACAAAAAATTCACCAGGAGAATTTAGTTATAATAGTAATATTAAAACATTTCATACTCAAGACACTGTTAATACTACAAAAGAAAATAATATTATTAATACTAATGTTACTAACACTGTTAATAATACTAATAATAATATTCCTATTTTGAAAAAACCTTCTCCTAAAGTTATTAAAGATTTTTCTTTTTATAAAAAAAAACAAATTTCTAGAACAAATTTTATTTCTTTAATTGATAATAAAGAAAATAATCAAGATAATAATTATTATTTAACAAATAATAATCAAAATTTTAATAAATCTAAACACTTATATAGTAAAAAACATGAATTAAAAAAACCAATTGCATCAATTAAATTAAAAAGATTAGATGGAGATATAGATTCAAATATATCAGATGAATATTATAATGAAATTTATAAATAAAAAATAAAAAGTATTAAAATATTTTTTTCAAAAAGAAATTTATAAATTTTACATGACATTTTTATAAATACAAAAAAAATAATATTATTTTTAAAATAAGTAAATTATAATAAATTTTTTAAGTATTCCCAAAATAATTACCAGAAACACTTTGAAATTTTCTTAAAGTAATTCCTTTAAAATTAGATTTAATATATTTTGGTGGTCCTAAAAAATTCAAAGCTAAAATTATCTTTTCTGCATTTTGTTCTCTATCTTTTCTAATTTGATTAGGTGTAATTTTTATTTTACCTTGTTTTTCATCATCATCATGATTTTTTTGTATATTTATTAATCTAATTACTCTTTTTAAATTCCTATAACTAATTAAACCTTTTGTACTATCATATACTTCTTCTTTTTCATTTACATTTTCATATTCTTCACTATCCATTGATAAAATTACATTTGCATAATTTTTTGCATTTTTTTTTATTTCTTCTTTAATTTGTTCATTATGTTCTTTTTTATATAATTGATAATTTGAATTTGACATTTTATTATTATTATATTCATTTTTAAAATATTCTTTTTCCCATTTTAAAAATAATTTATTATTTATTAAATTTGATTTTTTCATTCTATTTTCATTTTTATTTTCCATTGAGTCTTTTAATTTTTCAAAATTTTCAATTTGCATTTTTATTTTTTGTTCTTTCATATTTTCCATTATATTAAAATATCTTTCACTTAAAGCATTAAATCTTTTTGAATAATCAATTGACATACTTGTATTTCCTTTATTTAAACCAAAACCATTTATTAAAACTCTATTCATTTCAATATTATTTGTTGGTTTTTGCATTAAAACTTTTGTTTCATTTGTACTTTCATCTTTTATTATATCTTTGGTAAAACCAAATAATTTATCTAAATTATTTTTATTAAATTCTGTTTTTAATCTTCTACTTTTTGTTCTTGTTTTATTATTTCTTGTTCTTTCTGTTTTATTTATATATTTATTATTTGTTCCCAAATTTAAACTTTTTCCTCTTCCTTTTAATTGTGATTTATGTTTAGTTTCCATTTCTAAAATTAAACTATTTATTTTCATTTTAATTTTTTTAGATTCTTCATTTTTTAAATTTGTACTATTTAATCTAGAATGATTATTTGTTGGTAATGTTTCTTGAGAATTAAATGATGTTTGAGTTTTATAAAAAATATGTCTTAAATTTAATTTTTTCTTTGTATTATTTAGAGTATTCATTATATTTGATTTTGTTTCTAATATTTCAGGTAGATTTTGTTTTTTATGAATATTACATAATGTTAATTTCTGATTTAAAAGTCTATTTTCTTTTTTTCTATTTTCTATTGATAATGATAATTGCTTTAAATTATTTTTCTCTTTGAATTTTTTTAATTTTGTTACTTTCATTATATTATTATTTAATAAAAAAAATTTTAATACCTTTAATCCATTTTAATAATAAATTAATAATTAATTAATATCAATTTATTAACTTACATAGAATGTTTTCACTAATATTTTCTAGTAATTTTTACTTTATTGTTATGAATATTCATGTGATAATTAATTAAAGCATCATTGTAATTTATTTGTTCATTTATACTAAATAGAGATTTATCAAAAAAAATGAACATATATAATAAATCTTAAAATAAAGAATTAAATTACATAAATAAATTTTATTAAATAAAAAAAATGATATATTAAAAATATAATATTTGTATTATTTTATTTTTTAGGAAAAAATTGAAATGTATTTATAAGACTTCTTTTAGTATTAGTATTAATTTGATCTAAATAAATTTCATCTCTTAAAGAAACATTAAAATATAATCCATTAGAAACATTTTGATATGCATATGTTTCATTTTCAGAACTATTAAAAACAAACCATTTTTGAAATGAAGAATTTAAATCAACTGTAGAAAAAATATCTCCTTTTTCATTTGATGTTAAAAATAAATTTGTGTTTATATGTTTTATTGTATATGCTCCCGGAATATCAGTTTTTTTAAATTCCCATTTATTTTGTTCTGTTGTTGAAAAATAAACATCTCCTACATTATTTGTTTCTAAAAAACAAAAATTAAATAAACTTCTCATATAACATTTTTTCATATCCATTTTATTGTTTTTTGTTTCTTCTACTTGAATAACTTTCCCTTTCATTTATATCAGTTAATTATAATTTTGTTAATTTTAAAAATTTATTTTTTTTAAATAATGAAATAAATAATTTTCAAATGGAAGAAGAAGTTTTAAAAAATCAATTTATAAATGAATTCCTTGAAAATTATAATAAAAAAGATTGGAATGATATTGTTGTTAAAGTATTAAAAATTGGTTTACTGTCAATTAAAAAGAATATAATAAAAAAAAATGTATATTCTTTAAATGATTTAGATAATTTAATTAAAGATTTAGAAAAAAATAATGATAATGTAGAAAATAAAAATATTAAAAATATAAATAAAAATGAAATAAATAATATTAAAGATTTAAATGAAGAAAAAATAGAAAATAATGAAGAAGAAATAGAAAAAAATGAAGAAAAAAAAGAAAATATTGAAGATAAAAAAGAAAATAAAGAAGAGGAAAAAAAAAAAGATATTAATAATAATAAAAATGGAGATAAAAATAAAAAAGAATATGAATTAAATTTACAATATGAAAATATTAATTTAAATGATTTTGATCTTAAATATAATTACAATAAAATTTTTAATCAACCATCATCAAATTTTATCAATAGTAAATCAGCACTTAATTCATTTAGAAATAATAATGGTAAATATTTTAATATTGAATCTAGAGTATATTCACCTAAATATACTGATTATAGGGATGAAAAAAATAAAAATATTTCAATAAAATTTAATAACCCTAATTTTTATAAAGGAAAAATTAATTCATCAAATTTAAATTATGATTATAATAAATTTTCATTTAAATATAAAAATCAAAATCCAAAAAAAGAACCTTATTTTAATAAAACATTATCTAGATTTCAAAGAAATAATCCTTTATATAAGCCAAATTATACTGATATTTAATAATATAATTATATTTAAATATTAATTAAAAAATAATATAATTTTTTAAGTGAAAAACTTTTAACTAAATTAATTTTCAAAAAAAATTGTTTTTATTTTCTAAACTATAAATTAAAATTCTTAATAAAATTAAAATATAAATTATATTTTAAGTTTCATTACTTTTTATATTTACTATCCAATATATGGAAAGACATTATAATATCTCCAATACCAGACTGTAATTCAGTTATACAAGCAGTTTCTTTTTTACAATAATCCATTACAGTATCTTTCATAATTATTCCTATTAATTTCATTAATCTTTCATATTCTTCAATTATTCTAATACTATAATAACCATAATTTCTTTTTAATAAAAGATTTTGTTTTGTATCTTTATCTAACATTTTTTCAAATGCTAAATCTTTATTATTTAAAAGAATATCATCTTTTAATTTTTCATTAGGATTCATTTCCCATTTTGAAATATCACCTTTTTTAAATAAATCTTCTTTTCTATATTTTAATTTTTCATTAAATTTAAAAAAAGTATTTCTTTGATTTTCATATTGACTTTCAAAATTTTTAAATTGAATAAATTCTTTTCTTACAAATCTAAAATATTCTTTTAAATCAATATTAATATATTCATTATGTTTCCTAAGATTAATTCCAAGTATTCTCATATATTTACTAAATAATTCATATGTCATAGTTAATATTTTATTTTCACTAAATTTATTACTACTTTGATGAAATTGAGAAAAAAGATTTGAAATTTCATCAAGTCTATTACAAACACTATTAATTTCATCATTTAAAGCAGACATATTAATTTTAATTTTTTTTATTAAATTATCATGTAAAGTTGAATTGTCTTTAATTCTATTAATATAATTTTCATCTTGTTTTGATGCTCTTATTTTTAAAGTACCAGTTAAAGTAGAAATTTCATTTAAATTTGAAGGTGGTTTAAGTCTATTATAATAATTTTTTTTAATATTAAAATCATTGTCATCAACACTTAAAAATTCATATAATAATTTACTATTTCTAATTAAAGGATCAGTAATTAAAAAAGACATAAATTTTTCTAAAAATCTCATTCTTTTATTTAAAAAAAAATCATTAAATCTATCACCAAAAGAACTTTTTTTTGGTATAAAAGGAATAATTGAAGTAGGATATAAATTAATTAAAAGATTTCGTAACCATTCAAAATCAGAATATCTTCTTCTAACTTTTAAATTTAATGGATTTGTACTTATTAAAAATGTAATATATGATTTTGAAAATATACCACCTTCAATTTTTTGAGGAGATGAAATTTCTATTTTTATATTATCATTTTTTCCTAAATCATTTAAAGAAAGAGTATTACATTGAATTATTTCTTCATATTTATTTTTATCTTCTGTTGTATTTGTTTGAGTTGGTATTGTTTGTTCTTGTTGTTCTATTATTGGTTTTTCTTTTTTTGGTGATTCTATTTTTTTTTCTTCATTTTTATTTGAATTTTGGGACAAGAAATCATTCATACTTATTTTTGATGGTTGTTTATTTTGAGTATTTGTTATGTTTTTTTCTTCTTTTTTATTTTCATTTGTATTATTTGTATTTAAATTTTTAGGATTTGAAGTATTTTGATTTAAAAAATCTGCCATAGAACTTTTTTTTTGTATTGAAGGAGTAATATTATCAAACATATTCATTTTTTTTTTTTCCACTGGTTTCTCACTTTTATTTTCTAATTGTTTAGCTTCTTCATTTTGTTTAATATTCGTTGTTTTATTTTCTTGATTATTTTCAGATTCATTTTGTTGGAAATTTTGAGGTTCATTTTGATTAGGATTAATATGAGTATTAATAAATTCATTTACACACTATAATATTATATAAATAAATATACTAATTTTAAATCATGCATTGTCCATTTATTAATATCAGCACCATCAACTTTTTTTCTAGTCAAAAAACTAATAAATTCATTAGCATCATATCCTTTTTCTAATATATTTTCTCTTAAAAAACTTTGTTTTTCTATAATTCCTTCTTCATTCATTTTTTTATTTATATATTAATATTATTTAAATATTTATAAAATATATTTATTGAAAATAATTAAAAATGATAATTACAATAAATATAAATCATAATTATTAAAAAAAAATGTCGAATAAAAAACCGAATTCATACCAAAAAAGAAAAAAAAAAATCATAAACTTTTAAAAAACCAAAAAAAAAAAAATCCAAATAAAATAAGAAAAATTTTTTTTAACCCCAAAAATTAAAAAATTAAAAACTATATAAAACTTATTTCTTAACTCCTCTTACATCAGCAGCAGATCTATCACAAGTTTGAGAAATGTCAGAAACCATACCTCCTCTACCAGCATCAACAGTAGTAGGACCACCTCTAGCATAAACACCAGTATAAGTACTTTTATCATCATGGAATTTAACATAATCAGCTTTAGTTCCATGATAAGTTGCACCACCATGATGTATAATTTGTTCTTCTAATTTTTCTTGTGATATTCCTTTTTTTTGAGCTGCTAATTCAAGTGTTTTTTTAAATTGATCAAATGTAATTACTTTTACTTTTCCACTTTTTACTTTTGAAAAGTTTATATCTGCATCATTTGTTGTAAATTTTTTATCAATTAAACCACATTCTTTATATAATTTTGCATATACTTTGGATTCCATTTCTGGTTTTCCACCTGTAAATGAATGAAAGACATCTTTTAAACTTTTTCCTTGCATTTTTTACTTTTTTTTTATAGATAATTTTTAGGGGTTATAGTATTTATAATAATTTTTTGGAGTTTTTATTATTTTTTTTTATTTTTTTAAGATTATTATTTTCGTTATTGTCTACTGTTTTAATTTTTTTTTTATAATTATAATATATTATTATTATGTTTAATAATTAATTAATTTATATTGTTTTTATGAATTATGAAAATAATAATATTGATATAGAAGAAATAGAAGATAACATGTATTTATGATAATATATTATAAATTAGAAATATATTAGAAAAATATGAAGAAATGAAAATAAAAGAAGGAAATGTTAATGAAGTTGAAGAAATTGATATCAAAATAAATCAATTAAAAAAAATAAAAGAAAATATTTTATCAAATGTTATTAAAAATAGAGAGAAAGAAGAAAAGGAATTTATTGATAAGAAACATTTAATTGAAATTGATGATTTTAATAAAATGATTAATACTACATATGAAGAATATGTTCTAAATCATAATATTTTAAAAGAAAAATTATTAGAGAAACAAGAAAAAGAAAAAAATTTATTAATAAATGAGTTTCAAATTAATATATATAATGAGAATTTAAGTAATTCTCCTAAATTAAAAGAACTAGAAAGATTAAAAAAATATTATTTAAATAAAAAAGATTTTGTTAATGCTAATTATTATGATAATGAAATTGAAAATTTCATTAAATCAGAAAAAGAAAAAATTAGAATCAAAGGTCAAAATAATTTAAAATTAAAATTAAAAAATTTACAAAAAATTCATGATAAACAAATTAATGAATTTGAACATCAGTTTAAAAAAAAATGTGATAAATTGAATATAGATAAAAAAAATGAATTATTAAAAATAATTCATAGACAAAAAAAAGAATTAGAGAATTTAAAAACATTATATAAAGAAGAAAAAGCTAATTTAAAAAAGCCTAAAAAAAATATTTCTTTATTTCAAAATATTTCAATATCAAATAATTCAAATTTAACAGATATATAAATAAAATAAATAAATAATTTTTAAAAAATTTAAGAAAATCATTAAATAACATAAATGAATAGTTTTATAAAAGAAAAATTAATCAATGATAATTTAGCAAAAAAATCATTAAAATCATCATTAAAATCAGACAATGACTTTTGGAACGATTGCCTTATAGATTCAGATACAGAATATAAAAAATCAAAATTATTGAAGTTACAAAATTCATCTCAATCAACAAATAAAGTGCAATCAATTTCAAATAACAATTCAAAAGTCAAAATAAATAATTTAAAAAAAACAATGTCAAGAAGTACAACATTTTCAAAAGATGTATTTAAAATATTTATTGAAAAATATCCTCAAATAAATCAAGTTTTAAAAGAAAAAAAAATGGAAATCAATAAAAGAAGAAAAGCTCAAGAAAGATGTATAAGTTTATATAATTACAGTTTTCAACAAAATGATTATATTAATTCAATTTACAATGAAAATTTAAAAAAAAAAAATCAAGAAGAATTAGATAAATGTACAGGGAAACCAAAAATAAATAAAATAAATAAAAAAATAATAGATTCAATTAATTCATTAGGAAAAAATATTTATGAAAGGGAAAAAGTTAGAAAAAAATACAAAACAAGACATTTAAGTAAAAAATATGATAAATATGATAATAATCCAGAATTAAAAGAATATACATTTAGACCAAAAATAATAGATTATAATATTGAAAAAATTGATAAAATGTTTAATAAAAATAAATCAGTATTAACTCATAGAGAAAATGCTGAATTTATTTATAGATATATGAAAGCAAGAGATGAAAGAATGATTAAAAGATTTATTGAATTATCTGTTAAAGATGAAAGTTATGATAATTCATATATTGCTATTCAAAATATGAATTATGAACAAAAATATAAAGGTAAATTAAATGTTAATTGTGATTTAAGAGTTTATGGTATGAAAAAAATAAATAATAAAATTTATTCTGATAATAATACAAGTAGAAAATATGATATTTATAAAAAAATTAAAAAACCAAATTATGTTGAAAATTTAAGAAGAACATTAAATGATATTGAATTAGATGAACCTCAAAAATAAAAAATCACATTTATTTTTTTCTATAAATAAATATTTTTATTACTTATTTTTTTTTAAATTATAGAAAATTTATTTATAATCATTTAAAAAAAATTTTTTTCCAAAATAAAATGAATTTAAAAATAACAAAAATTCTTCTCATATTTATATCTCTCCTATTCACAATATCAAATTCATTAAAATTTCCTTTAAAATCCCTATCACAAAAAAATGAAATTAATCTTATCTCAAATTCAAATTTAAGATATTTAAATACAACAAATTTTCACAGTTATGATGATTTATATTTAACAATGTCAATTCCATTATGTATTGGAATACCAAAACAATGTTTTAATTTAGTATATGATACAGGAGAAATGTATTTAATTGTTTCAAATACTGGAAATTCAGCAAAATTTTCTAAAGCTTTTAATATGTCAGCATCAGAAACTAGTAATTCAAATATTAATCATTATGTTGCATTAAATTATCAAAATGGACAATTGCAATTAAGAGAAATTTCTGATTATGCTTTTGTTACTGAAGATAGACCATCTTATATTTTTTGTTTTCTTTTAGCTTGGAATACTTCAATATCATATAATTTTGAAGGTATTTTAGGTTTAGGTTATTTTTATCCTGAAAGAAATGAAGGAAATCCATTTGATAATAGATTTAGTTTTATGGAATATTTAAAAATAAATAAATTAATAAATAAAAAAATATTTGGTCATGAATATCGTAATAGAACACATGGTACATTTTACATTGATGAAATACCAATATCAATGAGTGAGAATAATTATTTTAAATGTAAAGTAGAACCATTTATACCATATTTAAATAAATGGCATTGTGAAATGAGATCACTTGCTTTTTCAACAGGAGAAAATTTTACTGAAATTCATTCATCAGTTGCATTTAGTACAGGATATACTGATATAAGAGGACCTTATAATGAAGGTTTAATAATATTTGATACTATTATGAAATATACTAATAATAAATGCATTGTTCAAGATGTTGATATTGATAAAGAAAAATATAGTAAAATTATTTGTGATTCTTCACTTTCAATTCAATCTATTCCTGATATTTATTTTAATATTAAAGGTTTTCAATTAACTTTATTAAAAGATGATATGTTTAGGTTTGTTAAAATTAATGGAGAAAAAAAATATATTTGTAAAATTATTATTGATACTAGATATAATTATTGGAATTTGGGAGAACCAATTTTGAAGAATTATAATATGGTTTTTGATTATGATGATAAAAGTGTTGGATTTAGAGAAAATGTTAATTTAATTGGGGAAAGTTGGTTTATGACTGTTATTTTATCTTGTATATTATTTAGTGTTTGTTGTTTTGGTGTTTGGATTTATAAAAATAGAAAAAGGTTATTTATTAAAGATGTTAAAGAAGAAGATATTGATAAAATAAAAAGTAATGAAGCTTTTGATGAAGGAAAAGAAATGGATAGTAATTATGAATCTTTTGAAGATTAATAAATATATAAGGTAATATTTTAATAATTTATTATTTAAACAATAAATATTAATTTTTCCTCTAATTAAAAATTTAATGAATGTCAAAAATAAAAATAAAGTGAATTTTTATGAATATATTAATGAATATGAAATTACAAAATATAAAGATGCTTTGGATTTATATGTTGAAGAATTATGGAAAGATTTATCAGCAGAATCAATAGATGTTAAAAAAGGAATTTCAAAGGAAATTTTTTTATATTATTATGATGTACCAAGATTAATTAACCAACATATTTTTATTATTTTTGATAAAGATAAAGATAATTTTTTAAATTTTGAAGAATTTAAAAATACAATTTTTTCAATTTTTTATTCAAATGATTATGATATTTTAACAAAATTAATTTTTGATATTTTTGATTGTGATAGAGATGGTTATATTTCAGATGAAGATTGTAGATTAATGCTATCTTATATTCCTATTACAGGGAAATTATTATTAAAAGATAAAAAATGTGAATATGATAGAATTACATTTGAAGATAGAATGACAGCTCAAGAAGAAATATTTAAAATAGTTAGAAGAAGTTTCCAAAATAATATTAAAATAAAATATTCAAAATTTTGTGATATAATTGAAAAAGAAAATAGTGATTTATTTATTCATTTTCTAATATATTTATTAGAAAAAAGACCATTTAATGAAAACATTTTAAATTATTACATTCCAAAAAATATAATAAATGAAAATGATATTGAAGATAATAAAAATGAAAATAAAGAAAAAAAAATTATTAAAAATAAAAAAATAATAGAACCATCATTAATAGAACAAGTAAATTCACCACAAATATTTAGAAGTAAAAAAGTAAATTTTACTCAATTTATTCAAAATCCAGATAATAATGAAGAATCAAGACAAAGAATAGTAAAATATTTTTATAAAAGAAAAACATATAAATTACAAAGTGAAAATAATTCAAATAACATTAAAAAAATTCAAGAATTTATTGATTTTGAAAAAATATCATCTTCATTTTCTGGTTATGTTTTTAAAATAACAACAAATGATAAATTAAAGGTTTATTTTATAAAATTAGAAATGCAAGATTTATTTTATTATAAAAATAGAACAGATAAAAATCACATTGGAATGCATCATATTACATATAAAACATATCTTCGTAAAAATAAAAAAAGAGAATTGAAAGGAGTTTTATTTTATAATTTTTCTTTAGTTGAACCAAGGAATACACATAATTTTTTTTTTAGTGATGAAGAACAATATAAACAATGGTATATTCATTTTCAAAAAAGTTTAAATTGCAAAGAATTAGAAGAAAGATTTGAAAGAAATGAAATATTAGCAAAAGGAAGATTTGGTGATATAGAAAAAGGAGAAGATAAAAAATATGGAAAAACAATATGTATTCATATAATAGATAAAAAAAAATTAACATCAGGAGATAAATATTTACTATCAAATCAAATCTCAATTCAAAAATTTTGTCAACACCCAAACATAAGTAAACTAATAACATATTTCAAAGAAGAAAGATTTACATATATAATAACAGATTATATAAATGGAACAACATTATATAATTATTTACAAAATAAAAATTTTATATTTGAAGAAAAAAAAGTATGTGAATTAATACAAGAAATATTATTTGCAATATATTATCTTCATTCATATGGAATAATACATAGAGATATAAAACCACAAAATATTATTACTACAAATAATGAAGAAGACACTCATTTAAAATTAATTGATTTTGGTGTTGCTAAAATTATAAGTAGAAATGAATATATGAAAGAACCTTATGGTACTTTAAGTTATATTGCTCCTGAAATTTTAAAAGAAAATCCTTATAATGAAAAAGTTGATGAATGGTCAATTGGAATTTTAACTTATTTACTTTTATGTGAAACTGTACCTTTTGATGATGATCATTCTGAAAGAGAAATTGCTAGACAAACTATGTATGAACCTGTTAAGTTTGAAAATCCTATTTGGAAAAATAGAAGTAATGAAAGTAAAGAATTTATTTTAAAGTTATTGGAAAAAAAACCTGAAAAAAGAATGAATTGTAAAGATGCTTTAATGCATGATTGGATTAAAATTTATTTTCCTGAATTAGTTAAAAGAAGAATTGAGGTTTGTGAAAAAAAAGGTTTTGAATTTGAAGTTTTTACTAGTTTTTGAGATTAATTTTAAATGAAATTTTTATATAGTGATTAAATAATTATTATATTATAATTTTATTTTAATAAATCATGAAAAAAGTTATTTAATTAAATACATTTTGCAATGTCAAAAGAGAATGAAAAACTAAAAAATTATATTTTATTAAAAACTATTGGAAAAGGGACATTTGGGAAAGTAAAATTAGCAAAACATATACCAACAGATGAAGAAGTAGCAATTAAAATATTAGAAAAATCAAAAATAAATGATGATGATGAATTAATAAGAATAAATAAAGAAATTAAATATCTAAAACTATTAAATCATCCAAATATAGTTCATTTATATGAAATAGTTGAAACACAAAACAATTATTATATAATAATGGAATATATTTCAGGAGGAGAATTATTTAATTATATAGTAAAAAATAAAAGACTAAGTGAATCAGAATCTTCATTTTTTTTTAATCAAATAATAAAAGGGATAGAAGAAATACATAAATATCATATTTGTCATAGAGATTTAAAACCAGAAAATTTATTATTAACATCAGAGAATAAAATATTAAAAATAATAGATTTTGGTTTATCAAATGAGTATAGTGATTATTTAAGTACTCCTTGTGGAAGCCCATGTTATGCTGCTCCTGAAATGATTAAAGGAAGAAAATATAATGGTTTATCTATTGATATTTGGGCTTGTGGTATTATTTTATTTGCTATGGTTTATGGTTTTTTACCTTTTGATGATAAAGATAATGAGAAATTATTTGGTAAAATACTTAAATGTAATCTTGTTTTTCCTTCTAATGATAAAATTTATGTTTCTAATGAATGTAAAGATTTAATTAAAAGAATTATTAAATTAAATCCTAATGAAAGAATTTCCTTGGAAGATATAAAGAAACATCCTTTTCTTACTAAAAAAAAATATAATTTTGATTTTTATTTATATTCAGATAATAATTTAATTGATGATAATTATATTATTGAATATATGGAAAAAAATTTAAAAATAGATAAAGTTGATATTCAAAAATACATTAAAAGGAATAATCATAATAATATAACTACTACTTTTAAATTATTAAAAAAAAAATTTTTAAAAGAAAAAGATTATAACAGAATGAATAAATTTGAAAGTAAAAATAGGGAAAATTTAATAAATCAAAAAAAATTATTGAGATATACTGAAAAATATGAAGTTGATAAAAATAAATTGAATATAACATCTACAAGTATTCATTCTGATAATAATTCAGTAAAAGATTTAAATTTAGAAAATAAAAATGAAAAAGATGATTTATTAATTTTAAACTCAAAATTAATTCCATCTATTTTAATGAAACCAATTTATAATAAATTAATCCCATCAAAACAAAATAATAAAAATATTAATAGAAAAATAGACACTAGTGTTTCTGTTGATAAAAAAAAAGATAAATCAAAAACTAATTCTCCTGTTAAACAAAAATCAACTAAAAGTACAATTTCAACTCAAATTTCAAATAATACAAATAAAGATATTAATGAACACAAAAATAATATAAAAATAATAAAAAATAAAAATAATAAAAAGAATGAAAATTATAATGGTGAAATAAATGTAATTTCAGTTAATATTTATAATAAAAATAAAATTGCAAAAAAAATTGATAAAAGAACTATATCAGCTGATATAAAAAGACATAATAAAAGAAATATAACACCTAATAATAGAATAAAAACTCCAATTAAAAGAAATGATAATAAAATTTCACCAATTAAATATACAAAAATAATTACAACTGATAGACATTCAAGAGATAAAGTTTTAAAGACTGAAAATAATTGTAATATAAATATAAATTCAAATAAAAATAATAATATTTTTTGTGATTTAAATATAACAATTAATTGTAATAAAAATTCAGAGCAAGATTCAAACAAAAAAAATTCTAAATTAAATAAATCTAATTTTATGAAAAATAATAAAATAGATAAAAATAAATTAAAATATTCTTTTATAGATAATAATAATAAAAATGTTAATATTAATAATTCTAAAAATTTAGATAATAAATATATTCCAATATCACAAAGAGAAAAAAAACAAAATAACATGTTTGTAAATAGAAGAGAAACATTAAATAATACTTTAAAATTTGAAAAAATGAAAATATCTTCAATAAGAAATACTGCAAAATATAATTCATTTGATTCAAATAAATTGGAGAAAAAGTATTCTACTAAAAATTCTTTTGAAAAAATTAATAATTTAATATTAAATTTTTGTAAGGAGCAAAATTTACATTATAAAATAATTGAAACAAATAAATATATTATTGAAATAGAAAAAGAAAATAAATTTGGAATAGTATTCAATCAAAAAAACAATATGAATAATTTAGAATTTTATATTTTAGAAGGTAATAAAATGAAAATACAAAATTTTATTAAAAAAATAATAGATAGAGAATTTAATATATAACTTTGTTAATTATATATAAATTATTATTTAAATTTTAATTGAGTATAAAAAAAAGAATATATAAAAATGAAATATAATATGAGTTAAAATAAAAATTGAATATTATTATAAAAAAATTCAAAGGAAGTTTTTACTTATTATGATAAACAAAAAATAATGAAAAAAAATATTTTTATTTAGAAATAAACAAAAAATAATTATTAATAATATTTTTTTTCATATATAATCATATTTATAATTTAATTTTTTATTCATTATTTTTTTTAAAAATATTTATTTTATTTTTTTATGATTCAATTATTATTAGTTCATTAATCTTTTCTTTTATTATTTATTCAATAATTCTATTGATAAATTATTTTAAATTATTTATTTTTTTGTATTAATTTATTAATTTTTTTCTTTAATTCCATATTTTTGGTCTCTTTTTTGATATTTTTTTATAAACCTTATTCTAAGTTATTGATTCTTTAATTGATGAATTAAATTTATTTTTTTAATATATTATTTTTTAACTTCAATTATATTATTAACCATTAAAACAATAAATTTATTTGAATAGAAATAAAATTAAAACATAAATTATTTTATTTTTCAATAATAAAATAAAATAATTTTATTTAATTATCCAAATTTTATTTATTTTTTATTTAAAAAAATATATAAATAATTCTAAAAATTTTATCAAATAAAAATTCCCTCCAAAAAAAATAAAAAAAATGTCTGAAAACATAAACAATGACCAAGAATCAGAAAACATAAACCAAGAATCTCAAATATCAGAAGAAGAATATCAAATAGAAGAAGAATACAAAATATGGAAAAAAAATTCCCCATACTTATATGATATATTATTAACAAGTGGATTAGAATGGCCATCATTAACAATAGACTGGCTTCCAATATTAGATATGTCAAACAAATCATATTTTTCAGTTCAAAAAATGATAATTGGAACAATTACAAATGGAAATGAACCAGATTATTTAATGATATCAAAAGCAAGATTACCAATTAATATAAATTTATTAAGTGATATAAAAGATAATCCTTATAATAATAAAGATGCTATTAATTCATTTTCAAAACCTGAAAATTCAAAAATTGAAATTGAAACAAAAATCCTTCATGATGGTGAAGTTAATAAAGCTCGTTCAATGCCTCAGGAAAATAAATATCAAATAATTGCTACAAAAACTAATAAAGGAGAAATACATATTTTTGATTATTTTAAACATCCACCAAAACCATTAGATAATAAAATAAAACCTGAAAGAAAATTAATTGGTCATAGTAAAGAAGGATATGGTTTAAGTTGGTCAATAATAAAAGAAGGTTATTTAATTTCTGGAGCTTATGATAAATTAGTTTGTTTATATGATATTAATTCAAATTCTGATGAACCTATTATTACTTATAATGATCATATTGATTTATGTGAAGATGTTTCTTTTCATAAAAAATCTGATTATTTTTTTGCTAGTTGTGGTGATGATAATAAAATTTATATTTATGATTATAGAGAAAAAAAAAGTGTTATGAGTGTTATTGCTCATGATTCAGAAGTTAATTGTATTGATTTTAATCCATTAAATGAATTTTTACTTATTTCTGGTTCTTCTGATAAAACATGTGCTTTATGGGATATTAGAAAAATTAGTTTGAAATTACATTCTTTTATTCATCATAATGAAAAAGTTATGGGTGTTAAATGGAATAATAAATTAAGTAATGTTTTTGCCTCTTATAGTGATGATAGAAGAATTAATGTTTGGGATGTTAGTCAAATTGGAGGCAATATTGCCACTAATGATAATGAAGATGGCCCTTCTGAATTAATTTTTACTCATGGAGGTCATACTTCTAAAATTAATGATATAAGTTGGAATAAAAATGATGAATTATTATGTGCTTCTGTTGCTGAAAATAATATTATTCATTTATGGGAAATGAATAATGAAATTTATTATAATTAAAGAAACTAAAATTAAATTTTTTAATTAAAATTTTCAAAATAATTAATTAATTTTATTATATTATATAATATAATTATATAATTATAAAAAAAAATTAAGAAAAAAAAAATGTCTCTATCATATTCTTATCTTTTAAAATATATAATAATTGGTGATTCAGCAGTAGGAAAAAGTAATTTACTCCTTCGTTATGCTCATGAAAAATTTAATGAAGATTACCAAGCAACAATAGGAATAGAATTCGGATCAAAAAATATAGAAATAGATAATGAAAAATATAGAATTCAAATATGGGACACAGCAGGACAAGAAAATTTTAAAAGTTTAACAAGAGCCTATTATAAAAATTCAGTTTGTGCTATAATTGTTTATGATATAACAAATAAACAATCTTTTAATAATATTAATACTTGGATTGATGATTGTAAAAATCAATCTCCAAAAACAATTTTTTTCGTGCTTGTTGGAAATAAAAGTGATTTAGAAAATAAAAGACAAGTTAATTATAATGAAGGTTTAAAGTTTGCTCAAGAAAATAATATATTATTTTTTGAATCTTCTGCTAAAACTGGAAAAAATGTTGAAGATATTTTTTATAAAAGTGCTAAAATAATTTCAGAAAAAATTAAAGAAGGAATTTATGATTTGGAAAATGATTCTTGTGGAATTAAAAAAGGAGGGGATAAAAGTAATAATATTATTGGAATTAATGATGATGATGAAGGAAATAAGAAATGCTGTTAATTTTAATTTTTATATAGTTTTATTATTATATTGTTTTATTTTAGATTGTTATTATAAAATTATTAATTATTAAAATTTTTCAGTTCTTCATTATCAAATTTATATTCTGAAATAGACATTTTATTATTTTGATTTTTATTTAATTGATTTATTAAAAACTTATTTATATATTATTTAATTAATATTATTTAAATATTATACCTAAAAAAATATTTATAACTTTAAAATATTTATTTATTTATATTTCGGATCAGAATTAAGTTATTTCATTAACGGAATAAGAAAAATCCATTTCACATCCATAAAAAAAAATTCTTATTTGGATAAAAACAACATAACCAACAAAGTATTTACAACTTAAAAAAAATTAAAAAATTAAAATATCTTTTCTTAATATTTAACCTCATTTTAAAATTATAATATAAAAAATCATTACCTTAAAAAAAAATGATGATATCAAGTAACAATTCCCATTTTCAAAGACAAAAAATTTCTTCTCAATCTCCATATAATCCTTATTCAGTAAAGAAAAAAATCATAAATATGAATATCAGTTCAAAAGTTTTTCAATCAAAAAAAATTGAAAAAAAAGAAAAAAATGAAAAAAAAATTGAAGATTTCAATAAAGATAATTATTACAAAGAAATAAAAAAAATAAAAAACAAAGGAGAATTAAATTTAAATGAGCATAATAGAATAAATGTAGTAAATGATACTGATTCAGAAATTTCAATTCAAGATACATATTATAAAACAAATAAAAAAAAGACTACAAAATTAAAAAATTCAACTAAATTATTAGTTACTAAAACTCAACAGACTTTTTTAAATGTAAATAAGAAAAATTTAGTTAATTTCAAAAATCAAAAAAAATTAAGTGATTATATAGTGAAAACTGAAGATAGAAATAAAATGTATAATTCACCTAATGTAAGTATTCATGGTAATAATAATTTAATAAAAACACCAAATAAATATAATATAACAATTCCAGGTACACTTTCTAGATCAAATAAAAAAGAATTAATAAATAAATTAAATTTTAATGATGAATCAATGAATGAAAATTATATAAATGAAATAAATGATTCAAGTATTTTTTCACAAAATTTAATTAATATGGGGATTCAAAAAAATAAACATAAAAATAGTCAATTAAGAAATGTTGAAATAATTGTTTCTCCAGATACAAAAATAACTCGTAATATAAAATCTCCTGATTCAAATTTTACAAAATCTCCTATAACAAATAATAATGTAAATAATATTTATTATATGGATAATAGTAATTTAAATTCAATTTATAATGATTATCATCAAAATAAAAATAATGTTTTATTACAAGTTACTCCATTAATCGATAATAACAATAATCAATTTAATTATTTAAATGATAAAATAATAAATAATGATATTTCTTTTAATAAATATAATAATGAAGGTTCACCAATTTCTTCATATAAATACTTAACTTCACCTCAAAGAAGCCCAGGAGGAAGAGTTGAATTAAAAGTAAATCAATTTTACAATTCTAATCATGATGAAAAAAAAAAATTGATTTTAATGTATAAAAATAAATTATCCCAAATTATTTTAATACAAAGATTCTTTAGAGAGCATTTGAAATATGCAAATCAAAAAATAGTAAAAATTCAATCTTTATGGAGAGGGTATTGGTTAAGGAAAATTATTTATATTAGATTAATCATGTTTTATAAAGGACAAGCTTTAATTGAACATTTATCGACTTTATTTACTAAATTTATTAAAAGGAACTTTAAAAGTTTAATTTATAAATGTTCATTTAAAGCAAAAAAACAGTATAATTATAAATTTTTAAATGATCAAATGGATGTAATTAATAGATTTAAAAAATTAGGTTTAACAATTAAAAAAAATTACTTTGAAAATGAGTTTTTAAAAATAACAAAAAATTCTTCTTTTTATTATGAAAATCATAATTATTTAAAAAGCAAATCAATATTAGATATTGAAAAAAATGAAAAGAAATTTGAAAAATTATATTATGATTTATTAAAGAAATATGAAGAATTAAAAAATGATACAAAAAAATTTAATGAAAAATTAATGAAAATAGAAAGAAGTGATATTTTATTAGAAAAAAATATTGATGATACAGTTTTCAATCAAGCTTTTTATTTAAAAGAATCTAAAATTCATAAAAGGTCATATGATATGAATGAAGAAAGTGAAATTGGAGATGAAATTTTAAGACAAGGAGAAATTTTATTATCAGATGAAAAAGAAGATAATAAAATGTTATCAATTTCATCAATTCAAATTGAAAAATTAAATAAATCTAATAGAAGAATGAATGAAGAAAGTAAATCAAAAGAAGATGAGGAAATTATAATTAAAGATTCTGGAAGTACAATAAGTCAAAGAAAAATTAAAAAATTAAGTCAAGATTTTGACAAAGATAATGAAATAAAAAAAAATATATCTTTTTCAAGTGATATAAAAAATAAAAAGAAACAATATAAAATTGAAGATGATAGACATTTAAATGAAAAACATTTTGATAACATTCAAGTTGATTATTCATTTGAAAAAATAAATTTCACTCCCTTAATAAATCCAAATTATACTTATATTGAAATACAAAATAATATCAATTTTTCAGTTATTGATAATAATTATTATTTAGAGCATTTACCTATTATTGAAGAAGAGAATGAAGAATTAATAACCGTTGATAATATAATTAATAACTTTATTATTAAAGGAAATAGAAAAGATGTGATTTTAAAACAAAGTGATGAAATTTATTGTTTAGAAATTATAGGGAAAAAAATGATAAATAAATTTATTAAATTAGAAAAAGAAGAAAAAGTTAATCAAATTGATATATTAAAAAGTAAAATTAAAAAGGAAAAAATTGAATATGGGTTTAATAATATTAATGTTCAAATTAATGGAGATGAAAAAAGAAGGAATAAAATTTTTGATTTTTTAATTTATGATAATAAACAAAGTTTTGATATTAAATTAATTGGAAAAGAAAAAAAAGAAAAAATAAAAGTATTTAATAATTTAGTTTTTGATAATGAAAATCAAACAATTAATTTAATAAGTGATAACAAAAATAAAAAAAAAATATATGAAATACAAGCTGAAAATAATTTTGAAATTATTGACATAAAGACAGAAAAAAATTTACAATTTACAATTATACATTTTGAAATATTTAAAGAAGGGATAAAAGAAGAAAAAACAAAATTAAAGGATAAAATATATGATAAAAAAGAAATAAATAAAAATATTACACTTTTAAATAAAAAAACTATATTGAAAAAAACTAATGATGGAAATGATGTAATTAATTATGCAATTAATAATGAAATTTTCTTGATTGAAGGATATGAAAAAAAAGAAAAAGAAACTCAAACTAAGATAATTCAATTAAATATTCAAAAAAATCATTTTTCTTTATTAAAACAAGAACCTTTAAATTTAGTTTTCTCACTAAAAAAACAAGAAGAATTTTCAATTATAGGTCACAAAAAACAAAAAACAAGAAAGGAAAAAAAAAAAAAAAAAAAATCAACAAATAACTTAGTCGATTTAAAGAAGATAAATGAAAACTTTTCATTGATTTCAATAAATAAAATGGATATCAAATTACCATTGAGTATTAAGAAAAATGAATTTTCTTTAATTTCAATTAATAAAGAAAAAATGAAACCAATATACAATATTAATAAAAATGAATTTTCTTTAATTGTAAATAAAAATGAAAAAATAATATCTGTATTTAATATTAAAAAAGAAACATTTTCATTAATAAATAGAAAAGAAAAAATAATACCTATATTCAATATAAATAAAAATGATTTCTCATTAATTTCAATTGAAAAAGAAAAGAAAAAAGAAAATAAAATATTAATTCCTTCACTCAATGAAATTAGAATATCCATTTTAAGAAATAAAGAATTAGAATTCAATTATTTAAATGAAATGGTTCAAACTGAAGAAAATATTGATGAAAAGAAAAATAAAACTAATATAAAAGAATACGAAAATATTATATATCAAAATAATGATTTTACTTTCGAAATTATTCCAAAAGAAAAAGAAACATCAGATGAAAAAATAACAACATTTCTTCCTAAATCAAAATCAAGAAATTCAAAAATATTAAATTATAGTGAAATATCATTTAAGCAAGATACTCCTTTAAATTCACTTGATTCAAATAGATCATTTAATCAATTCTCAGAATCAAAAACTCTTTTATCAGAAATAATATCATTTTCCATAATTGACATAAAAAAAAATACAGAAAAAATAATAATTGAAAAACCATATAATTTAAAAAACAAATTTGATATTAATTTAATTAAACCTTATAATAATATCAATATTCAATTATCATATATTAAATTACAATCAAGTCCTTTTGAAAAAATAAAACCTTTAATAACATCATATGAAATAAAAGAAAAAGATTTATCAAATTTATCAATATCAAATGAAAAAGAATTAACAACTTCAAGAGATGAAAGTAAAGAAAACACAAAAGATATTACTCAAATAAGTAAAGAAATAAAAAATTATGATGATTTAGAAATAAAAAGAAGAACTTCAAAACTTAAAAAATCAAAAGAAAATGATTTTAATGAATTATTACCTTCTTTTAATAATGATATTTCATATAATGATGATAATGAAAATGAGAAAACAATTTCAAAAGATAAGTCAATAGATACAATAAATAAAGTTGATAATAAACAAGATAATTCTTATATAGGCTTTCAATTAGATGAACCAGCCCAACAACTTCCATTAAATAATAATAATGAAAATATTATAAATAATAATTATGAAAGTTATGATATTGAAAATAAAGATGAGATAATAAATTCCCCTGTTTTTCATAATAATAATTTAGAAAATGATATTTTGATTTCTAAAAAATTTAATGATTTAATTTTAAATGATTATATTCCAGATAAAAATTCTGAAAAGTCATTTGAAGATTTTCATATTGAAAAAAATATTAATAATAATGTTATTACAAATTATTCTTTGGAATTAATTTCTGAAAAAAATGATTTTTATAATGAAAATGAATTAAAAGAAAATATTAATATTTCTAAAATAAAAATTGATGAAAATGAACATAAATTAATTGAAAGTATTTTTACTCGTAATTTCTTTAAGAAAAATAAAGAAAACGAAATTAATAATAAAAAAGGAAAAAAGAATATTTTCTTAAAGTGTATTTTACCAATTAAAGTTGTTCAAATCATGAAACAAAATTATAAAAAAACTGTTTTCTATAATTTAATTCATAGAATTCATTTATTTATACAAAATTCAGTTATTAAAAAAATAGTCATTAATAGATTGAATAAAAATAAAAAAATAAATTTTGAAAAATGGAAAAATAATTATTTAATTATGAAAATTAAAGAAAAACTTATACAAAATGTAAAAGAAAATAATAAAATAAATATTATTTATCAAAATGGTGAAAACTTTATGATTAAAGGAAATGAAAAAGAAAAGAAAATTGAAAGTAAAAATGAGGTTAAAAATATTGAACAAATTCAAAAAAAATCAAAAATAATTAATCAAGAATTAGAAGTTCAAGAAAATATAAATTCAATCACTATAATTTCAAAAAGAGAAATTAAAGATAAGAAAAATGAAAATAAAGATGAAGTTAAAGATGAAAATAAAATAGATATGAAAAAAGAAAAAAATAAAAAGATTAAAAAAAAGAAGAAGAAAATAAATACAAAACAAGATAAAAATGAAGAAAAAGAAATAAAAGAAGAAAATAAGGAAGAAACAAAAGAAAAACAAGAAATAAAAGAAAAAGAAAAAGGAGAAAAAATAGATGATAAAATAATAATAAGATCAAGAATAATAATTAAATCAAAATTAAATCTCATTCAAAAAATTAAACTTCGTTCTACTTTTTTTAAATGGAAAGAAAATATTGAATCAAAATCTCAAATTCAAAATCAAATATTTTTAACGTACCTTCCAACATACACAAGAATATTTATTCAAAGTTTACTTGTAATAAATCACAATTTTGAATATCAAATTAACTCAAATTTAAATAAAAACAATCACCCATTAATTTTAAACTCTAAAGAAAAATCAAAAACATTTTCTAATATTTCACAAGAATTTATATCAGATTTCTATATTCGAAAATCAATAAGTCAAAATTTTGAAAATAAAATGATTATTGAAAAGAAAGAAAAGGGAATTCAATCAAGTCCTTCATTAGATGTTAATGTTTCAAATAATAATAATTTTAAAAATATTATTCAATCTTTACCTTCTTTAGATGAGGAAGTTTTTATTCCAAATTTTAATTTTAACAGTTATAATGTTCATAAATTTGAAACTAATGAAATTACAAATCTACAAAGAAATTATTCTTATAATCCAAAAAAAAATAATTTATTAATTTCTACTCATCTTCAAATTTCTTATTTACCAAATATATCAAATTATAGTATTTCAGAAAATAAAAATGAAAGTTTAAATTTAAATATAAGGAAGAGTAGTAATTATAATAAAAATTTATATTCTGGTAATAATAATTATGAAGAATATGATTATAATGTTCCTTCAAATGAACAGAATGATGATTTTATAATTGATTCTAATGATTCTGATATTTTTAAAAAGGAAAAAGAAATTAATTTTAATAATGAAAATAAAAATTCTGAAATTATTCAAATTATTGAACCATTAGATGAAGAAATTGTTGAAAATGAAAAAAGAAAAAATATTATTTCTCAAAATATAGATGATGAAATTTATGTTAATGTAAAAATTAATAAAAAAGTTAATTTTGATTTTATAAAAAAGAAAATTATTAATTTTATAAATCGTCCAAATTTAAAAGATACTGATACTAAAAAAATATTAAAGACTAATTTTAAAAAATGGAAAAATTATACAAATCCTTTATCTAAAAGTGCAATTTCTATTAGATCTATTAAAATTTCAAAAAAAAAAAAAATTTCTTCTCCAATTATAATAAAAAATAAATTAAATTTAAAACATAATAATATTGAAGAAGAAACAATAAATGTCAAAGAAATTATTCCAAGAATTAGAATAAATGAAAAAATAAGATTATTAGTCTCAATTAAGCATAAAGCAAAAATTCTTTTTAATAAATGGAAAAAACAAATTGGAATTTCAAGTGAAAAAAAACAAAATAAATCAAAATTAAATCTTATTTTATTAGCAAAAGAAATTAATAGAAAAAGATGTCGTTCAGATAATTTTGCAATTTTATATAAACAAAAATCTAATTTATTATATTCAAATATTTTAAAATACAATATTAAAAAGTATTTCAATAAAATTTTCAATAAACATATTAAAAACATTATTCCTAGAATGAAAAAATTAATCATTTTATATAAAAAGATTCCTTTATTAGTAGACTTAATCCAAACAAATTTAATCAAATATTCATTTAGAAAAATTATTAAAAAATCTTATGAAGATAATGAAAAATATGATAAAATGTGTAATAAAGTAAATAATAAGAAAGTTTTACCTACTTTAGAAAATATTTCTGCTTTAATAATTCAGAATAAATATAAACAATATTTAATTAAAAAAAATAAAAAGGAAAAATTATTTAATTTAATTAGTAAAATTGATAAATTAGATGAAGATAATTTTTTTTCATTGATTTATTTATGTAAATGGTATTACAAAATAAAATTAGAAAATGAGAAAAAAATGAATACTTTTAATAACTTAAAATCCTTATTTAATAGATTAATAAATAAAATTATTGTTCATAAATTATATAGTTTAACAGAAAAATATGCTGATTATATTAGTATAAATATTTTAATTGACACTCTTAAAAATTGCTTCTTTAGAAAAATATTTAATTATATTAGATTAAAATTCCTTTTAGATAAAATTTTGTCTGATGATAATGAACAATTTAAGAAAAAATATGTGAGAAGTAAATTAATGAAACAATGGAATAATAAATGTAAATTATTGAGAAGAAGAAAAAATTCTTTGATGAAAATGATAAAAATTCTTCAATCTCATTTTGTTAAATCAATTATAAATTATTCAAAATTCAAAAAATTGAAATTAATATTAATAACAATATCATTAGTAAAAAAAGGAAATTATAATAATAAATAGAATTCAATTTTCCTTTTTATGGTAATTAGACTAGATTTAATTTATTATTATTTTTTTAAAAACAAAATTGATTAATGTATATACAGATTTAAAAATAATTTTTACAATTCAGAAAAAATTTAAATTAAATTGTTTCAAAAATAAATTTTAAAAATTTAAAAAAAACTAAAAAAAAAATATTAACTTCCTCCACCTCCGATTTTATTAAGTAACTCCTCAGCATAATCAGGACTATAATACTTAACAATATCAGCTGGGAAATATCCATTAATTTCATCAATAAGAGCTTTCAACTTATCTTTAACTTTCCCTTTCAATTCTTGAATTTTCTGTAAACCACCATTTTGTGCAAAATTTTTCATTTCATTTGTATTACCTTTCAAATTTTTAACATATTGTTGTAAAATATGTTTTAAAATATTTTCAGGGGCAACATGTAATAAAGGTTCTAAAGCATTTAAATTAGAACAACTATCAATAATTTTTTTTAAACCATTTTTTGCTTTTAATTTTAAGTCTTCAGTAGAATTAGGATCCATATAATAATAAAGCATTAAACTTAAAACATTAGCATCAGAAACTTCTTTAGCATGTTTTGGACTATGTCTACCTACATGACCCAATGCATAACAAGCAGCACTTTTAATATGTTGATGAGGTTCATTTTGTAAAGCATCTCTTAATTGAGGAATAGCCTTTGCTTGAATTACTGACATTGCTAAATCATCTTTGAAAGCTGCTATAAAACCTAATGATAAAATACCATATAAACGAGGTTCTCCTTTTATATTTGTTATAAAATCTACTAAAATACTAGGTCCACCTGCTGATACAATAGCTTGAGAATTTTCTGGACTTTTATTTACTATTTCACATACACAAAAAGCAGCATTTTTTTTTACAATATCATCAGGATCTTTTAAACAATTTAATAATTTTTGTGGATTATTAATTTTAGCCATAACTTGAGTAGCTAAGTCAGCAGAATGAGTAGTAATATTTCCTAATAATTGACAAATATTTCTTTTTAATTGTGTATCATTATAAGATAAAAAAAATACAATAGTATCTAAACCATTTTCAGCAACAGGTTGAGCTAATTGTTCATTATGTTTACAAATATAAGCAAGTGTCTGAGCAGCAGCTCTCTTTAATAAAATTTCAGGTTCTTGTAAACAAAGAATTAAATTATCAACAGCTCTTGCTTCAACTACTTGTTGACTAAGTTCAGCATTATGTTTACTAATAAAACCAAGAGCCCAAGCAGCAGCTTCTTTAACAGAAGGATCAAATTCATCTAAACATTGAACTAAAGGTTCAAGAGCACCACATTTAACAATATCTTCAGCTAATTCAGGTGAATGTTTGGCAACTGATTTGAAGACATAACAAGCAGCTTTTTTAAAAAAACGATTTGGTTTTTGTAATGAATAAATTAATTGAGTTATTATATCATTTTGAACTACACTTTCTGCTAATTCTTCACTATAATTTGCTAAACGACCTATTGCTAATGCTGCACTTTGTTGAATTGAAGGAACACTATCAAGGAGAAGAGGACGTAAAAGAGCCATTACTCCTGCTGCATGAAGTGCTTCTATGTTTTGAGGACGAGATGCTAATTCTGCTATACTTTGAGAAAAAGAAATTCGAGCTTTTTGATATTCTTCAAATGGTTGTAAAACTGCACGAGACATGTTTATTAATTTAATTTTTATTTTTTGGAAGTTATTTTTTTTAATTTTATTTATTATTTTTTATTTAGTTTAAAAAAATTTAAAATGTTTATTTTTATTATATATTGATTTTTAAAAATATAGAATCAAAATGAAAATAAAGAAATTAGAAATTAATATTTGGATAATTTATTTGAATTTGTAAAAATCATATAATTTTTAAATTTTTATAAATATTGAATTTCATTTGGTTTTAAATAAATATTTTAATGTTTCATTTACATAAATATTTAATATAAAGTTAAAGATAATAATCATGAATATAATATATTGAAAATATATATAATACATATATATATATGATTTTAATAATGACCTATTAAAATAATATAATAAAAATAAATAAAAAAATAATAAAAAGAATAATATAAAATGGGGATT
>Ga0256407_10001801_pt1 | contig 43342 bp, 45 predicted proteins | sample RumenRJG_04DNA_FD_193489 | JGI IMG/M metagenome (GOLD analysis project Ga0256407, IMG submission 193489) | Bovine rumen microbial communities from Lethbridge, Alberta, Canada - RJG_04 | ecosystem: Host-associated > Mammals > Digestive system > Stomach > Rumen | place: Canada: Alberta... | reverse complement strand
ATGACATCATTCAGATAGTCTCTCGGATTGACATCATGGTTTCTGCATGTTGCCAGCAGTGAGCAGACGACAGCCATGTTCTGTGCAGCCTCATGGTTACCGCAGAAGAGGTAGTTCTTCCTGCCTAGCGTGACGGGACGTATCTCATTCTCGGCAAGGTTGTTATCAAGCAGAAGCCGTCCGTCATCGAGATAGCGCATCATGTTGCCCCATCTAGTATATGCATAGGTGATGGCCTTGCCAATCTGTGAGCTCTCGCTGTATTTCACGCCCTCCGTTTCCATCCACAGTTTCATGGCTTCCATGATTGGGCGTGCAAGTTCATTCCTCCTGGTCTTGCGCTCTTCGGGCGTGAGGTTCTCCTCATCACACATGTGCTCTATCTTGTAGAGGTGCTGTATCTCCGAGAGTCCATGCTCTGCCATCGGGCGGTTCTCGTCAAGCGCCTGTTCAAGATGGCGGCGGATATGCACCATGCAGTTAAGCAGCCGCACGTCAGAATTTGTCTTGAAGGCCGTCTCATAGCCCGCAAAACCGTCACATTGTAGGTAGCCCTTAAAGTTGTATCTGTTTGCCAGCGACTCTATCACCGCTCCAGCTCTGGAGCCCTGGTCGTAATAGAAGAGCACCAGCCGCTCCATCACTGCCCTCACCATCCAGAGATATTCCTTCGCAGCCTTGTGGGTATCCTTGTTCATCACTGGCGTGGTGGTTTCGTCTGCCTGTATATAGTCGGCCTTCATCACCTCAGCCTTGAGTACCTCGTAGAGAGGCTTCAACAGTTCCATTGTCTGCTTAAACCAGCCGTCCACGGTGCTTTCCGTCAGTCCCTTCATGCCAAGGTGGCTGTACTGCTTGATCTGACGGTAGTAAGGCATATGGTACTCATATTTCTGAAGCAGGATCTCTGCCAGCAGGCTGGCACCGGCTATGCCCTTGTATATAGGCAGCAGAGGCATGGGTGCAATTAGTACTCCGCTCATTCCATTGGGAGCAGCAACGGTATTGTCCTTCAGTCCCCACTTCTCGCGGATAATCTCCTTGATATACAGCTGGCCGGGCTTGTGTTCCACGATACGTGTCACCTCCTGGCCAATCTTCTTGTAGAGATCCGTGTCGAGATTATCTGGTGTGAGGATTACCTGCTCCAGTACGGGCAGGTCCTCCATCATGATACGGTTCTTCTTCTCCTGACGACGTTCTTCTTTAGTCTTGACGATCTTCTCCACAGCTTCGTCATGAGCATCTGCTATCTGCTGCGCATTCTCAGGGAGCATGCCTGCGAAAAGGTCTGGATAGTTGGGATCGATGATGGGGAGCTTCTCGGACTTACGACCAAAGAGCTGGCGGTTCAGCCATGCGATCTGTGCCGTCAGCTCCTTGATACGGGATTGCAGGGATTCGTTCTGCTCAGTCAGCTTCTTGATGGTCTCAGCCTGGGATGCATTCACCTGCTGCAGGGGCTGCAGCATCATTTCCATCTGTGAAAGCATCTCTTCCTGAGTCATTTCTTGTACCTTTTAAATATAGTGCAAAGGTACAAAAAATATCTGAGAATAAAGAATATTTTATGCTATAAATAACTAATAATCAGTAATATATGTATAACGAATTTTTACCTATACCACATACTCCCTTCGCTGTGCGCGAAGGCGCCTGAGTCGCTGGTCCGGAGACTCCTGTATACCCTCCACCATTACTACAAGATCCCGCCACTCCATCTGATAGCTCTGGGTATTCTCGTCATATTCAGGAAGCTTGAAGCGTCCTGCCTCCAAACGCTTTACATACATTACCATACCCCCGTCCTCAGCATGGAGCAGCTTCATCAGCTTGCGGCTCTGACCGATGAAGATGAATACGTCACCATTACGCACGTCACTTCTCATCTTCTCATGCACCACGCCGCAGAGAGAGCTGATGCCTTTACGCATGTCAGTCCTCCCAGGGCACAGGTAGTAGCGCATCGTATCATTCAGGCAAAACATGATCTGTGAGACTCTTGGTTAATAACTCCATGAGTACACTCTCAGTACCACTACCGAAGTGAACACGAAGACCATTGGGAAATAAGATGGTAGCACCAGAAGGTACCGCACCGGTAAACATAGGATCTGCAGATTTGGTGAAACTGATAGGAGCGAGTTCCGACTTTGGGGACTCACTCTCCTTCAGTTTCTTACGCCAGTAGTTATAAGTACTATAATTGATATCAACATGTTGTAGATACTTTTTGACTGACATGCCACTTTGTTGCATACTCAATTGTAAATCTTTAAACTCTTCTTTTGTCATGATACGATAACAGTTGTAGTTATGTGCACTATTGCGGGTACAAAGGTACATCTTAACTACAACTGCTACAACGTGTATTTCTACGAATGCTTACAATACTTCATCCGCCTTATCGAAAAACAACTTGGCTCTTTGATTACTCTCATAAAGGTCTTTGCCCATTCCTACGAACTGGGCTCCCTGACCAGGGAATACGTAAGCTTTCTTCATTTTATAATCTTTTGATTATTTTTGTATCCTTTATATTTTGATGATGTTCCAGGAATAGTAATATCATAAGCCTTACCTCCTTTTTTAGGAATGATGTTGTCCAAACTAATGTTTGTACAATTCAATTCTCCTTTAACTACAACATTTGACGTAACAGCCTTTACATTGATAATTTTTACATCACTTATTTTCCCCAGCAAATTGTCAGTCCTGTTTTTAGTTATATTGTAGATTCTAATTGTAGGATTTTCCTGGCGCTGTCTATTGCCTTCTAACTCTTCAAAATTCTCAAAAATTACATTACTAACCGTTCTTCCTAAATCTGCAAGAATTATGGCAGTCCTACCATCCCAATGTACACGTTTAGATTTAACATTCCTGACAACAATGTTGCAAACGTCCAAATCCTTGTCCGCCATGCCATCATAATTATTAATGGATGCCTCCAAAGGATAGAGATAACGGTTATCCCCCAATGGGTAGCTTGCCGAACTCAACCTCCCATACATCCCGGCATTAATGGCGATGGCGTCATCACCTGTCTCGGCATGTACCTTGTCGACATTGAAATTCTTACATCCCGTACGGATGTCAATGCCGTCTTCTTCCGCATCGATACCTACAGGAGAATAGATAGAAATATTCTTTACTGTTACATTTTGGCAAAGGTCGAACGACAGTGAGCCGCAATGGGCATCACATAGAGTTACATTCTCTATATACACATCCTTGCAATTTGAGAATACCATTAGAATTCCTCTGGATCCCCAATCGCTCCCTCGCATTTCCTCTTCTCCTTCCTGGCCATTAAAACTTCCTCCAACGATTCTCGTATGGTATCCAAAGGGGACATGCTTACTGGCTACTATCTTATGATTATTACCTACAATTTTAATATTAATTAGCTGGTCTATATGTGGAGGATAAGCAATTGGCACATAGTGATCAATTATCTTTCTATCTTTCACGTACCCCTTTGCAGTATAGGTCTGAGCAGGCAACTTTGCGATAGCGTCCTCGTCAAATGTAACATTTGCCCCTCTTATCACATTATCAAAGTTACCAAATAGCTTGTCACTATGTTTTACGAGAGGATCTAAAGTGTCGTAGTATTTGTCATTCTGATAGATATCCGCCCGTAACTCCAGTATCGTATTCGAAGGTAATAAGATGGCATAGTCAATATGCACATCTACATCAATAATCAGTTTCCGATACGTAAATTTTGACAAATACTCAAATGCCATTGTTATTGCCTCAGAGTCAGTAACCTTTTCAGTAAATGAACTGATATTAACAGACACATATCCGTCTTCTTGATCACTACTATAGGCAGCCAATGACATCATGACTGCGAAAACGATTAATACTGTCTTCATACCAGAACTTAATCTGAAATTTATACAGACCGATAAGATAACCCTTTTCAGTTGTTGCCCGTAAACGGTTCCATGGTGGCCTGACCTTCTTCTGAGATGTCAGCACGTTTCAGCGCCTTCATAATCGAAATCCATAAGATTTTCAAATCAAGCCACAGAGTGCAATGATCCACATACCATACGTCCAGCTTGAAACGCTCTGTAAACGAAATGGCGTTTCTTCCATTACACTGAGCCCATCCGCCCATACCGGGCCTTACTTCGTGGCGTCGCATCTGCTCTTTAGAGTAGAGCGGCAGATAGTTGACCAACAAAGGGCGTGGTCCAATAATGGCCATATCACCTTTCAACACATTTATCAACTGAGGCAATTCATCTATCGAGGTTGAGCGGACGAGCTTCCCAACCTTCGTCAATCGTTGCGCATCAGGTAACAATTCTCCATCTGCGCCCCGTTCATCAGTCATTGTCTTGAACTTAATAACCTTGAAGATTTTCGCATCCTTACCAGGCCTTTCTTGCAAGAAAAATGCACCCGCCCCTTTATTGGCAAAGTGCAACCAGATCGTTACTACTATAATAAGTGGACTTAAACACAACAGCACAACAAGTGCAATCCAAAAATCAAAAAATCGCTTAAAGAAATGTTTATACATGAAGCAAAATTTAATTTGTTCTTATTTGTCAATGGTATGTCCGGGATACACCTTCATCCCTCTTGCCATTGAACTGATCCTTAGGTCTGACTCCAAGGCCTTTTTCTTACTACTATGCGGAAAGGTCGTCACCGTCTTGACACCTGGGATATAGGCATCACCCGAAAACAGGCTTTCGCCTACCTCATAACAAAGGCAACTCTCGTCATGTCCTGGTGTATAAAACACATCGGCATAAACGCCTTCATACAACTCAATCTTTTCACCTTCGTCAATAACAACAACGCTTTCCGGATATTCAAACATGAAGTCCTCCATGTCCGTATGATAGCGGGAGAAGTTTCGTTTAGGATCCGTCAGCGATTTCTGTCCGAAGTCATTCGTATAGACTTTACAATCCGGGAACAGGCGCAATAGTTGATTTAGCCCGTAGATATGGTCGAAATGGACATGCGTCAACAGAACCCCGAGAATCCTGGAACTCTTAGGAAGTCTCTTGACGACCTTCTCAATATCCCCACAGTCCACCAACCAAACATCCTTCTGGTTCTTTTCTGTCAGCCAATACGTCCGGGATGAGAAAACCGTATTCGTTATAAAATCAATATTCAAACTTTCTCTGATATTTAACTCGTTTACCACTTCACCTAATTCTTGCTATAGTGTCACGGTAGATTTTGACTCCCAGTCAATAATTTTGTCAGCCTGTTCCAAATTCACGAAGTCTTCCTTCTCAATTAGTTTTACAAGTTTTCCAAACGCATGCTTTTTGCCAAGATTCGTCTTAACATAGCGCACATAGCGGTTTTTCAATGATCCTGGCTCTTTGAAATAACTCTCATACTTGTCACGACTCATCATTCCCTCAGATTCTGGCAACAAATCTCTTATATGAAAATAAAGCATAGAATAGTCATTGCTTCCCATTTCCTTTTTAATATATCTCAAAGGAAAGAAACGGAAATAACCACCACCAGAGTAAGCCATCTCTTTTCCCCACAGCTTTGTTGTGCAGACAGGAAATTCCTTTATCATTCCCCCTTCAAAATTGAGCATAGATGGAGTCTTTTGGGTAAACTGTGCAAAACCTCCGAAATCCCGTTCAGCGGGAAACACAGATGCGTCACACTTGATACCGCATTGAGAGAGGACCTCAAATGCCCATTTATTATCTTGACCTATAGAGAAAGCCGGTGCGCGATAACTAATCACTTTTTTTCCAATACATTGCTCTAATGCATCAATGGCCATACGGGTATCCTCCATCAGTTCGTCACGGCTCATTTTGTTCAGCCACATATGCTTAAACGAATGACAACCTATTTCGTGTCCTTGACTTTCTATTTTTTTCAAAACCTCAGGGAAATCCGTAGCCATACCGCCCACACAAAAGAATGTCCCCTTGAACCCACGTCTGTCAAGAACCTCAAGGATACGATCAAGATACTTGTCGTATTCCTTATATCTTTCTGGGTGATTCCCGAAGTGATTCTTCTCCAAATACCACTCTTCTATATCAAATGTCAGTATATTCATCTTGTTCCTGATTTACTTTTCCTAAACGATGGACTCATAAGTTTCACTATATTCTCAAAAGTTCCACCAAAGAATGGTAATGGATCTTTTAGTGAGAAATCTTGATAATAAAGATGGGCTCCCCAGAATCGAAACCATGAAGGGGTTGTCCTAAGTCTATTTTTGCTCGACATAAACCATAGAAATTCAAATCCTATATGACGTAGCATATACCCTGGTTTTGAATGATAATCTTTCAATTTATTGCATAAAGCATAATCTACATATAACTCAGCATAATCCGCACCAGATTTTATTGCAGATTTTATACATGCAGGCACTCTGGGATTTATCTCCATAATTTTCAGTTTTCCATCTTTAGGATCTTCAATAAGGTCAAAGTCCGCAATCCCTTCCCATTTAATTGCTCGCAATATCGTCAGGCAATTATCTACAACATTATTGTCGATTATAGTCGTATTGCAACTACTGCTACCCCCCTTCTCTGGATAAAAGCGTTGTTTATGCATAACTGAGGAACAAAGCAGTTTCCCTTGTTTATCCACAAACAGTTGTGCTTTTATCTGCCTTCCGCCAGATTGAATAAATTCCTGAAGATGGCAATCTCCATATTGCGTATGGATTGATTCAAATACATTCTCTAATTCCTTTTTTGTACGAACCATTGTCATACCTCTACCTCCTGTCGTAATATTAGGTTTCAGAAGTGCTGGGAATATTTCATCATCAACCTCATTTATTGAACAGATACTGAGATCTATTGTCCTGGGATGAGGAATATTGCATTTTTTGCAGATATGCATAAGTTTGTTTTTGTCATACCCTTCACGGAACGATTGATAATCTGGGGTTACAAAACGAACGTACGGTCGTAATCTGTCCTGAAATTTACAAACAAGTTCTGCAACGAGATCTCCCATCGGAAAAATCACATCTATAGAATCCTTTTTAATATAACCAATGATTTGTTGCACATAATTTTCGCCATAACCAGCTTTTATTACTCGTCTTTTTGTAAAATAGCGACTCGCATAGCCATAGCACATTTTTGCATGAAAGAAGCCATGAACCTCTATACCATGACTATGCAGAGATTCTGCGATGGGTAAGGACTGAGTTCCATCTGCATCGAGTATTAACACTTTTGATTTTCCCATCAATCTCTATATTTTAGAACTTTTGCAGGCACACCTCCTACTATTGCGTATTCTGGAACATCTTTATTTACAACTGCGCCAGCTGCAATAATAGAACCTTTTCCAACAGTCACACCTGCCAAAATAACAGATCCACATCCAATCCAAACATCGTCTCCTATAACGACATCAGCATCTTCGTAATCTTGCATAGTAATAGGAATATCCCTAGTATAAAAACCATGATTGAACGCGATAATCATCACATTTGCCGCAGATAACACATTATTACCTATTACTATTTTTGCTGTACCTTTTCCTGCCTGAAAAACATTATTGTGACTTATTATACAATTCTCTCCTATAGTTATATTACTAGGTTGTCTTAAGATTACTGTTGCATGGATCTTACTACCCTTTCCTATTTTTGCCTGAATCATTCCCAAAGAATGGTTAACGCTATAATATGCAAGAAGATTAAGCAGGTCCTTCAGCATTCTTCCGCTAAAGAAAAGCCACAAAAGTTTTTTCAAATAGTTTCCTTTTGTGGGATGATTATAATGTACTCGAACGGTTTTGTCTTTCATTTTTCTCTTTGATAAACTTACAATGTAATTGTTCTACCATTTCTTTGTCTATATATTCATTCACCGTTTTTCCGAACACCTTTTTAAAATCGCGTCACACCAATAATGACGGTCAGTACTGTTTACTGCCATAACCCAAAATCTTAAAGTTCATGGAGCAAAGGTACTGACTAATTTCGAGACCACTAAAAAAAGTGTTGGATGCTTACACTTAGGATATAATTCAACTGCTTCAGTCAAGTAAAAATTTGCAGGCTGGAAGTTATGCACTTCATGCAGGACAACAAACCCTCTAAAAAAACTGCTGCCCAGCGCATAGCGCATAACTTCCATTTTTCTCCTTTTATAAAACCAACTTTATTTCAGGAAGTTGAGTCTTATTATTTATTTAAAGTGACTTTATGACCAAAATCTATAATTTGGTAATAATCATTGAGCACAATACCCTCTTTTATTATTTTTGCAGGATTTCCTGCAACTAAACAATGATCAGGAATATCTTTTGTTACAACGCTACAAGCACCGACAACAACATGGTTACCAATTTTTACACCAGGGTTTATCCATGCTTGTCCACCAATCACAACATGATGACCAATATAAGTATCCACCTTACCCTTTCCCCTAAAGTAATCATGAGCAAGAATAGTTGCTCTTACTGAAACTCTTGAATAATCCCCTATATGAACACCTTTAGGGTTAGCACCATCAGTATGAGCACTTCTTGCAACATAACTATGCTTACCAATATCATTACCTCTAAGCCTACAAAAATTTGTATACAATTTTCTAACAAAAGTACTGATTTTCTGTTTGGGCGAATTTTTAATTTTTTCCATTTTGATGTTAATTTTTAGAATTTAGATATACTACTGATGCGATAAAATCACGTTATATGTATTATTATTGTCCTTTAAATAAATATGTTTGATATTGAAAAATCCTAATATTGCTATGATGAGCCAAAATTGAGTATGAAGCATATCACGTACTATAAACCCTAACCATATCACGATAAAGAAAACCAAGGATTGGCGGCAGTAGTTTCGTTTGAGGAGCAAAATGGTTAATACAATCATAGTAATAATACCTAACAAGCCAAAATTAACAAAGAACTTCTTTATGCCAGAGGCATGGTTTGTCCAACTGGCATAACCTGTTGGTATTTCATCACCCATTCCAAATAAGATTTTCCCACTTTTAATGTATTGATCAAAATGAGTATCAAACTCATAATCAGTTCTATTATTTCCAGGAAATCCAAGTTCTTCATCATATTCCAAACGTTCAATAATCAAAGAAACAAATGGATCGTCAGAATTCGTATATTTTATACCATAAAAAGAAAGAGTACCGATAAATAGCACAAATCCCAATATATAAACAATCCTAGCTTTTCCTTTAGTAAAAAGATATTTCAAAAACAAGCCAATTAATAAACAGACATATCCTGCCAATGAGAATGATAACAATATACAAACTAAAAGTATCGCATTTTTCCAATCCTTTATCTTTGCGCCACAAGCAAAAAACAAGAAAACGCAAGGAGTTGCAAGTTGTCCCGGTTCAATAAAAATCCCTCTAAAACGGGGAAAGACAACAGATAGAATATCTGTGCTTTCATAAAAAACATAGCAATTGTTAAGATGATGCATGTCATCCTGCAAGTCAACATACTCGAAAACTGGAAAAGCATAGCCCATCAATCGGAAAGTCCAACATACTACCGAAATTGCCAATATGCATGTCAACACATTTGTTATAAACTCAAGCAATTTGAATTTGTCCAGTCGCGAAAGTAATAATACACAAGCGATGTTTGCAAAACCAGCAAAAGAGGCAATGGCTCTAAAATAATTGTTATCGGGGTGTTTTATATACAAAAGAACATATATAACTCCAACACATAGCATCATCATCTTAATACTCGTTGATGTTCGTGAGTTAGCGCATAAAATGAAAAAGAACCCGACTTGGAGAATATAAATAAATAGTAACAACAAATCTGGTATATTTCTTGTATATAACACTCTGTTAGATACACACATCAATACGAAGGATATTGTGGCATATATGTAGAACAACCTTTTATTATTAATTGACAAAGTCATGCGTTTATACTTTTTTTAGGATTCTATAAACCACCTTATTTATAACTTCTTTTTCTGATTGTCTTAATCCCCAATAATAGGAGAACGCCGAAGTTGTTATACAAGAAATGAGAGTAAACAGACAAAATGAAATAAAACTATCCGTAAATAACGTTGATACGTAATATGAGAAACCAAATGAAAGGACCATGACAATAAAGATTCTGACCACAACCTCCTTGCAGTATGCAAGAATATTCATCCTATGGATGCTTTTCATAAAACAAATCCTAACAACCTGAGCAATCAAGGACATTACTATTGACACCATAAACACACTATATGGCTTGCCTCCTTCATAAAGAAGGAAATAGGATATCGGTAAGTTCAAAATAAGTATAGTCCCGACAGAAATATGATACCACTTTATTTTTCCTGTTGCACAGACTGCCGTAGTTGGTGGATGACCTATGGAATCTATCATTGCGACCATAATAACCAAGCGCATAAAAGTGGCAGTGTATTGTGGCGTTTCGCCTAACCATAAAAAAAGGATATATGGAGCCTTTAGCAACAAAGGTACTGTTACTAACAAAAGCAGATAGAAACTGATTCTTGATGAACTAAACATCAGATTCATCATCTGTTCCTTCTCACCACGAGCTGTTGCCTTCGTCAGCTGAGGTCTTACGGCCTGATAAAAACTGTTTGTAAACTGGTTGAGAACATTATTTACCTGATAAGCAATACCTCTTGCAGCATTTACGACTGGCATAAAAAAGACATTTAAAAGAATATTAAGTCCTTGACTGCGTATAACATTTGCCAAAGTCCAAAAGAGAGACCAGCCAGAATAAGAAACCATTTCTATGAACATCGGCTTGTTCCAAAAGAATTTAATTTTCACATCGTCCTGAAATCTGACCCGACAATACACCATACAAAACAACGCGTTGACTACTGCCAAAGAAAGCAGAAACAATGCATAGACGATGAGTCTGTCACCTCCGTATGATTGTATAAAGAATGCCGCAGCAAGAGTTAGCAAGGAATCCATCAAGCCCACAAGCGCAAATATCGCTATTCTCTCGTAAGCGATAATCATAGCCCCGAATGGTACACTCATCATTCTTACGATAAAGGCAATAATGGAAAACTGAAGCACCCAGTTTGCAGCCACCAACCGATTGACAGGAATAATTAATTTATAGTTCACAAACCAATAACCAACGATTTCAACGACAACAAATAGCAAGGTACACAATAAGAGATAACACATTATCGTTGTGTTAAAATATTGATTCAGCTTCGTCTTGTTACCTAACCCCACTTCACAGGCAAAGAATCGTTGGGATGCAGAAGACATCGTGTCAGAAATAAACACAAACATCGTGACAATCCCCCCAACCACATTCTTGATACCAAAGTCTTCAGCCCCTAATGCATGCAATATGATACGGGTGGTGTATAAGGACACAACAATCCTTATAGCCATCTGTACATACAGAAATGCAGAGTTCTTGGCAATTCGCTTATTATTACTGTTCATCTGCTAACTTGGCATTTTTGAAATATTTATCGAAGTCGGAATAGTAATTTCTCTTCCGTTCTTCCACAAACTTCACAAACAACTGCTGGTTATGTTTCTTTTCATCAAGGGTTAATGGCGTGTCTAAACATTCCTGATCCATCTTTTCTATAGCAAAGACTATGAAACCATAATCCTTTAAGTATTTAAAAACAATACTACGCTCTGAAAGGATCAGTTTGATACCTATTTGAAGACAGGTATAGATATTATCAAGTGCCTCTTGTCGCCAAGACGGCAGTATCATAGCCTTGTACATGAACTGCGACTGCCAATACTCATCCTTCGGCATCATGGTCTCAATCAGATGAACTTTATCACCATATTGCTTCTTAAACTTTCTCTTTACATCCTCTGTGTACTTTGGAATCTTGTTCGAATATGACAAGGTGATATAGATTTCAGATTCCCCCAATTCCAATTTCTTCAGATATTTCAACGCATAAAGATGGTTATCTGAGATAGATGCGGAATGCCCTATTGCGATATCATTACCTTCAGCAAAACGACCATCGAACTTAAATGATGCACCATACGGATGTATTTGTATCAGATTGATTTCTTTGTTCTTTACATATTGACGAAATAAACTATATTCTGGCCTAATACATGGAACAAATCCGACAATCCTTTCAAGAAAATCTTTCTGAATATATCTGAAATAACAATTTCTTATTGGCTTAAGAAAACCATAAATAATCTGACTGACAATATTTTTATACTTGTCTGGATCCGAATAAAAAACTTGATATCCTCTTGGACCTAAAAATCGGGGATAAAAATCAGCCCCATATATCCACCATATTATAGGAATATTTATAGGTATATATTTTCGAATAAAAATAATTTTATCAATGGAAAGGAAAGAAACTATAATATAGGATATCTTAGAAAAATCTATTTGATTTGCAATTTCTGCTGAGTTTCTTTTAGTAACAATAAAATCTGCATTTACTTGATGTCCAAAACGCTTGAAAGTCAAGACAATATTCTGGTTTGGCAACTCTTCCCGAAATATTTTCAGGCAACTGTTTGTCACTACATGATCTGAAACAAGATGTAATATCATAATACTCAAAAAGAACTTTTTTTTGCTGGATTACCAATATATAAACGACCGTCTTTGGGCTTAGTCATCATAACACTGCCAGCTCCTAACGTAACGTTGTTACCAATTGTTAATCCTTGTAAGATAATACTTCCAACACCAAAAAGATTTCTTTCGCCAACTTTTACTCCGCCAGAAACTCGAATATTTGGCATAAAGGAATTATAATTCCCTATTTTAACATCATGTCCCAAAACATCAGATCCGTTAAATACATTAAAGTCGCCTATCGTCACATCACATGACATAGCACAACGACCCTGTATGATATTTCCTTTTCCAATATGGAATGTTTGTGGATCAACAACAATCAAATCGGGATGAATGATGTTTGGATAATTAATCAAAGGATTCGAAATTTTCTCAACGACATCTTTTACTGTTTGTGGATTACCTATCGTGATGACTATCGATAAATTTGCTGTGAAAGAATTCAAATCGTCCAATCCTCCCAAGCATGGGGCATAATGGGAAATCATCTTACCTTTCAATGATGGGTTATCATCGAAGAAGCCTATCAACTCCCATTCAGGTTTCTTCTCATTGATTTTGTTTATGAGACAAGCGGTTTCCCTACCGAAGCCCCCCGCCCCATAGATTGCAATTTTATTCATTTAACCACAATTAGTTATTAGCGTCATAGTGAACTAAATCACATACCTTTATATCAGTATCTGGCTCAAAACAAAGTGCGCCCCAAGCCAACCCTGTACCAAAACCACAGGCAGCGACCTTTTTGCCAGCAAACTGATTCTTAAGTTTATTGACAATCATCAAGGGGATAGTAGTAGATGAAGAGTTGCCAAACTCTGCAATATTATAAGGGCAATGAGCATCGTCCACCTTCAGGCGCTTCTGGATAAGTTTGTTAATCATCTGATTAGCCTGATGAATAAGGAAATAGTCAATTTCTTCCTTAGATATCTCAAAGTGTTCCAATAATCCCTTAATGCATTTCGGAGCCGTGTGCATAGCAAAAGAAAGAATATCTTCGCCTTCCATATTGGCATTCAGGCGATTACGCAATATACCATCTTTGCACTCATGATAAGTAAACGATTCAGGCGTAACTGGATTTCGATAGCCGCCGTCAGGAATAATCAATGAGCGGTAATTACTTCCATCAGTATGCATACTGAACAATAACGGCTTTGCACTCTCATCAAATTCCAGAATGGTGGCAGTACCAGCATCACCAGCTAAGAGATTCACACGGTCATATGGAGACTTTGCCTTAGTAGATGTTTCACCAACAAGCAATAGACCCTTCTTTACCCTTCCGGCACTGAGGATGGATGACATTACAGACAAACCATAAATCCAACCAGGACAACTCATCGTGATATCAAAACTCATACAGTCGGTAGGCAGGCCAAGTCTGTCTTGAAGAACACATGCTGTAGCAGGGAAGATATAGTCAGGCGTCTGGGTCACCAGAATCAGGCAACCAATCTCCGACTTGTCAACACCCATCTCTTCAATCAGCTTGTCTGCAGCAGCCTTGCAGAGATCAGAAGAACAAATGCCATCTTCTGCCACATATCTGTATCTTACACCTGTGGTCTCAATGTATTTCTCCAACTCATGCTTGTCTGCAACTAAGTCGGATTCCATATTATCAACTCTCTTGGGTGGTACACAAGCTGCTATTCCAGCTATCTTTACATTCTCAATCTTTAGAAATGCCATCTTATTTAGCTAATGCTTTATAGTTAATTTTACCCGATTCAAATCTCGGAATCTCGCTAATCACTCTCACATCAAAGAACTTAGCCATTAAGTTCGTTTTCTCAGAAATCAATTTCTTCACTTCTTCCTTCAAATCCTCCTGCGTGATGTAAATCAGCATCTGATTGTCATCACCCGTACAGGCACACTCAATGTCAAATTGCTCTTTGATAATCTTTTCACTCTGATCCAGACTCACACGGAGTCCAAAGAGTTTCAGAAAACGCTTCTTACGGCCAACAATATAGAAGAAGCCATCAGAATCTTTCTTTGCCAAGTCTCCTGTTTCATAGACTCCAATGAATTCATCACCTTGGGTCAAATCCTCCACACAAGTTCCATAACCCATAGTCACATTAGGTCCTTCATAGCGCAATTCACCTTCCACGTCAGCATCAATTATCTCATTACCATTCTCATCAACTAGAATGAGTTTACCTTCAGGAATGGCATGGCCAATACTACCAATATGGGTTGCGGCTTCTGTAGGAGGTAAAAATGCCAAACGAGCAGAGGTTTCAGTGGTACCGAAGGTAGCAAAGAAGCGTTTTCCCTTCTCTGCGGCATAGTCAGCAAAGGTCTTGAACAAGGTGTCAGACAGTTTACCGCCACCTTCAGCCAAGGTAGTTAAGTAAGGTAAATCCATCTTCGCAAAGCGCAGACGGGAAAGAATCTCATAACTGAAAGGCACACCTGTAAAGTTTGATCCTTTCTGCTCCTTGATGAAGCTCCAGTATTTGGGACTCATCAGGTTGGCTTCAATCAGCAAGACTGTTGCTCCTGCATAGAGATGGCTGTTGATAACGTTCAATCCCATCGTATATTGCATAGGCAGATCAATGATACCCCTCTCTTCAGAAGTCCATCCAAATACCTTTGCTACATTTTTGGCATTGCTTTCTATATTACCATATTTATGACGCACCAACTTGGGACTACCCGTTGTTCCAGAAGTGGTCATCAGCATAGAGAGTTCAGGATGCATCGCTGGTGCTTTCTTGCCTGTCTTGCAGAGCACAAAGCCTTTGTAGTCATACACCTTTTCATAACCACTCTCATCAACCATTGACTGCGGCATCCAGTAATAGGAAGGGCCATAAGTGTCATCTAGTACTTTGAGCAATGCCTTATCAATATGCGCACTGAGCAGCAAGCACACATCCTTGCAGTCATATAACGACAGGAAACCTGCCAGTGCTCCAACCTTGTTTTCACATAGGCAGAACACCAACTCACGTTCTGGTAAAACGGCAGAAAGTTCACCTCTTAAGGTAACCAACTCACCGTATGTTAATTGACCACCAGCATCATCAATAGCAGCCAATGACGATGCTGGCTTCTTATCTATATCAAATAGCATCAGAACTCGATATTATGATTCTTCAAAATGTCAACGCCTGCGGCAAATGATGTAAATCGCATCACCTCGTCGGGTTCGAACTCAATCTCAAAAGCGTCTTCAATAATAGCCACCAAACTCATCTGACCGATACTATCCCATTTATCTACACTATCCATGGTAGCAGCTTCAACTTCTTCCATGGGGATTTCAAGACCTTCTACAAAAGCTTCCTTCAATTTCTCGATGTTACTCATAATTATTTACTATTTAATGATTTATCAATTTATTTGTCTAACTCTTTTTCTATTCTCTCAGCAATCTGCGGAGCTGTCAAGCCGTACTGTTCCCAGCAATAGCGCAAATCGCCTAATTTCCCGTAAAAATCACCAACACCTATTCTAACTAAGCGTGGTGTGTTCCCTTTATCCGACAGATATTCTGCAATAGCACCTCCCAAACCACCAATAATACTGTGTTCCTCAACAGAAACAAGCAATTTGGAATCTGAAATTGCTTTGTCAATACATGCCGTATCCAGCGGTTTGATAGTATGCATATCAACAACTCTGGCATTAATACCCTTTGCTGCAAGCAACTCAGCAGCGTCAATGGCTTCACGTACCATCATACCCGTAGCAATGATGGTAACACCCTCTCCTTCTCGCAGTTCATTGGCTTTGCCAATCTCATACTCAAAATCGTTAGCATACACTATCGGACAATTCAGCAATCCAGACAAACGCACATACACTGGGCCTTTAACATCGTGAGCTGCTTTTACCATTTTAATAGCCTCCAAACTATCAGCGGCAGAAAGAATTGTCATATTGGGCAATGCTCTTGCCATAGCTATATCCTCTGTTGCCCAATGTGATATAGATAGGGTTTCCATTGCAAATCCAGCAGAATTGCCCACTATCTTCACATTGAATTGATGGTATGCCAAATTGTGGCGTACAAACTCTATAGCTTTTACTAATACGAATGCTGCGTAGGTACAAGCATAGACTGCACGTCCGTCCTCAGACGAGAGACCAGCGGCTATACCAATCATACTCTGTTCTGAGATACCAGCATTGATGACACGATCAGGATAATTATTATAGAAGCGATCCAAACTGGCGATGGCCACACTATCTGCTACGACGACTCTCATATCGGGGTCGTTCTTGGCCAGTTCCATCATACCGATACCAGCGGCAGCACCTTTCTGCCCCATACGGGCGTAGGCTTTAATTAATGCGGGACTATACGACATTTACTATTTGACAATTTACGATTTACTATTTATTTCCTCTAAAGCTTGCTGGTACTGCTTTTCGTTCAATACCGCCTGATGCCAGGATTTATTGTTCTCGATAAATGATACGCCTTTTCCCTTAGTAGTCTCTGCTATAATGGCATATGGTTTTCCTTCGGGTTTATGCTTCAAGGCATCCAGTAATTGGTGGATATCATGACCATCAACTGTGACTGCTTCGAAGCCAAATGCATCCATTTTTTTCTGCATATCGCGTTGAGCCATCAATTCCTCTGTATTGCCGTCCACAGACATACGGTTACGGTCGATTATCACCGTCAGGTTATCCAACTTGTAATGGGCTGCTGCTATAAAAGCTTCCCATACAGGTCCTTCCTCGCATTCTGCATCGCCCAACAGACAATAGATGTGATATTTCTGCTCCGTCTGCTTTGCTATAATGGCTTTTCCTACGGCAAACGACATCTCCATACCCAAACTCATGGAGCCATACTCCACGCCCAGTTCTTTCTTCAACTGATGACCTACCAACAGACCATCATTCTGCTCATAACTGTTCAAAACATCGGGAGAATAGAAGCCCATCTCAGCACGGGCTGGATATTCTGCCAAACGGGCATGTTCCTTACCAGCAATAAAGCGATCACGGTCGTTCCATAAGGGGTTGTCTAAATCATAGTTCAAAATGGCACCATACAACGCGGCATAGATTTCAATGCACGACAAACTGCCGCTCACATGAGCGCCACGGTTGCCGGCTGCCAAAGCCATGTCCATCGCATGAAGCCTCATGCGCTTGCACATAGCTTTTATTTCTTCTTCATTAAGAATCTTTCTATTCATCAATTGTCAATTTTCAATTCTCAATTTTCAATTTGACTTACCTTCCTCCATCCACTTTGATAATTTCACCATTAATATATGATGCATGTTCAGATGCAAGGAAAACAGCTACTTTAGCTATCTCCTCTGTCGTGCCTAAACGCCTTAACGCTGATTCAGAGGCCAGATTCTTCAGGATCTCATCTTTGTATTGCTGAATCATCTCTGTTTCTACCGGCCCTGGAGCTATCGCATTTACGCGAATACCCATTGGCCCCAGTTCTTTTGCCAGACATTTGGTCATCATCATCACAGCCGCCTTGCTACTGCCGTAGGCTATCTTTCCAGGCTGAGGGTCAATTCCTGCATTGGACCCCATGTTAATGATAACACCTTTGCGCTGTCGGGACATACGCTTTGAAACCTTCTGGATAATACGCAGCATGGCGAAGTAGTTCACAGAAAAGAGGTTTTCTATGTCTTCCACCTTACTCATACTTAGCAGGCCCACTGTTGAGATACCAGCATTGTTCACCAACACATCAATAGTTTCTCCTTCGTCGATAATACGTTGAATACCAGCATTGAGCGCATCGGTATCAGCCATTTCAAAATAGACGGGCTTAATCCAGACATCAGCCTTTTCTGCCGTCTCTTTGAGCCAAGACTCGAAATCCGGATTGGCCTTTCTGGCACATGCCCAAACATTATAACCTGCTGTAGCAAAGGCTTCAACCATAGCCTTGCCAATACCACGATTACTTCCTGTGATGATTACGTTCATTCTACATCAATGTTTTACCACCATCAATTATCAATGAATGTCCTGTGACGTATGCCGATGCATCTGAGAGAAGGTAAATGATGGCATGTGCAATCTCCTCAGGTTCTGCATAGCGTCTCAATGGGTAGGTCTGCATGTCCTTGGCAAGGTCTTCCTCAGAATAGGAGGTATTGGCTTGGATAAGGGGGGTATTCACACGACTTGGATTGACACTGTTCACACGGATATTCCGGGCTGCAAACTCCAAGGCTGCATTACGCATAAAGGCATCCAAAGCATTCTTGGAAACAGCGTACATCACACCGCCCATGGATACCATACAAACGCCACTGATGGAAACCGTGAAGACAATGGAGCCGCCCTTCTTGATCTTCTTCCTTTTATAGAGTTTCTGAGTCAGGTACATCGGAGCAAAGGCATTGATGCTCATGATCTTGTCCATGTCCTGAGTGTTCAGAAACTGGATAGGCAGCACTTTGCTGATGCCGGCATTGCTCACTAAGCCATCCAGTTCTGGAAGACTCTTCACCAGTTCTGTCTGCTTGTCTTCATCGGTCAGGTCTGCAACAAACAACTTGTGCTCCTGGCCCTCACTCGTGTCAAGCAAAGCGAGCGTTTCGTTAAGGGAAGCCTCATTGATGTCTGTCAGCATAATAATGGCTCCCATCTTGGCACACTCAACAGCGGTGGCACGGCCAATGCCACCGCCTGCACCAGTAATCAGGATAGTCTTTCCTGAAATTGAGAATGGATTATACATATCTTTTGAATTTATCTTGCCAATAAGACTCCACCATCGATAACCAAGGTACTGCCGGTGGTCCAGGAAGAGGCATCAGACAACAAGTAAATGATGCCACGGGCAATCTCAACGGGTTTACCCCATCGACCCAACGGGAACTTCTTCTTGTTTTCTTCAATCTCCTCTGCCGAGACAGCTCCCTGACGAAGGATGTCTGTCTCTATCATGCCAGGATTGACACTATTGCAGCGAATCTTCTTGTCTGCCAAGTCCAAAGCCAGATTCTTCATAAAGCCGTTGATGGCACCTTTGGATGCAGAATACATACTATTGGCGGGAGAGACAGAAAAGACACCGGCAAGGGCGGATGTAAAGACAACAGATGCACCCGGCGCTATCTTCTTCTTCCTGAGCAGTTTCTGGGTCAGGAATATTGGCGCAAAGGTGTTGATGCTGAAAATCTTATTGACATCCTCACGATTGATGAATTTCGGGGGCAACAATTTGTTGATGCCCGCATTGTTGACAAGTCCTGTCAAAACAGGTACATTGGCAACTAACTCATCAAGAGACTCATCATTGGTCAGGTCACAGACAAATGACTGATGTGACAGTTCCTGATTGGCCAACATTCCCTGTGTCTCCTTGACAGTCTCAGGATTAATATCTACCAACACCATCGTAGCACCCAACTTGGAGCATTCTATAGAAGTGGCCCTGCCAATACCAGAGCCAGCACCAGTCACCAAAACGGTCTTGCCTTCAAGGCTATATGGATTCTCTATCGTCATAAATTATAATTCTACTAAATCTGATAATATAATATTGTCTGTCTCAAAAGCCACTGTTCCCCAGGAAAGACCGACACCAAAACCACAGCCGATGAACTTCGTGGGTTTGTTCTCTATCCTTCCCTTCAACTGGGTTGCAATCGTGATGGGTATTGAAGCAGAAGAGGTGTTGCCGAAATAAGGCAATGAGAGCGGCATCTTTTCCTTATCAACTTTCAACTTCTTGATAATCTTGTTAAGCATGATGACATTGCCTTGATGGAACACGAAATAGTCCGCATTCTGATAGTCAAAGCCATAATGCTCTGCCAGCCTCTTGATGGACTTGGGAGGTACGGTAATGGCAAAAGAGAACACATCCATACCATCCATACGTGGAGTCAGGCGGTTAATCATCTTTCCATCTACTTCTTCCAAATCGAATGAATGGAGCGTCGTCATATTCCTGGCACCACCGTCAGGAATAAGGATGGACTTATAGCCATCACCATCAGTGCCTATATGGAACTTGAAGCCTGTTGCACCTTCCTCGTACTCTATGGCTGTTGCTGTGCCTGAGAAACCCATCAGCGTATCCAGGTCGTACTCCGCACGACGTTTGGCATCACCGGCCAACAAAAGTGCCTTTTTCACGGTTCCTGCACTCATCAGGCCTGCTATAGTACTCAGGCCATAGACCCAACCTGAACACCCTAAGGCGATATCTTCTGCATAGCATTCCTTGCTCAAGCCCAGACGAGACTGAAGGATGCAGGCTGTGGCTGGAAGAATGTAGTCGGCATTTTGGGATACAAAGACTAATATACCTATTTCTGATTTATCCCATCCCAAGTCTGCTATGAGTTTTTCTGCTGCAGCATAGCACAGGTCGGATGTGGTGAAATCATTGGAATAGCGACGTTCACGGATGCCCGTCGTCTCTATAAACGCAGCTGCGTCATAGTCGGCAGAGAGATTCAAGTCCTCACTCTTGACCACATTCTTGGGAACGCCGGCTGCTATACCTAAAATCTTAAGATTCTTAAATTCAAAAAACATAAATATTAACGCATTAGTTTGCCACCATCAACAATCATGCTGGTGCCTGTCACCCAACTTGATGCATCGGAAAGCAGATAAATAAAGGCGTATGCTACGTCATGGGGCGTACCATAGCGCTTCAACGGATAGGATGCCATATCAGCAGCCTTGTCCTCTTCCGACAATGTGCCGCCATTGATTAAGTCGGTATGGATCATTCCCGGAAGCACGGCATTCACACGTATCTTCTTGTCAGCCAGTTCGCATGCACAACTTCTCATATACGACAGCAAGGCAGCCTTCGTGGCACCATACAGGGATATACCGGGTGTGTTAAACAATGCGGAAATGGAAGAGGTGAACACCATGGAGCCAGACTTTCTGATCTTCTTCTTCCTCAACAGTGCCTTGTTCAGCCGCATTGTTGCGAAGAGATTCGTCTCAAAGACACGATACAAATCTTCATCCTTGATATATGCAAGCGGTACGGTAATACCTACGCCTGCATTATAGACGACACCGTCCAATTCCGGCATGGCAGCTACAATACGTTTGATGTCATCCTGGGAAGTCAGATCTCCAATCAGCATACAATGACCTTCGCCCTCTAACTCTGAGAGTGTCTGGTTCAGACGCTCTTCATTACGGGCGGTAACGACAAGTCTGGCACCCATCTTGGAGCACTCTATCGCTGTCGTCTTTCCGATACCCGACGATGCACCTGTCACAAGGATGGTCTTGCCTTCCAAAGAAAAGGGATTGTGGCTTATACCCATGGCGATTCTCCTTTAGGCTCTTCAACCTCAACGAGGTCGGAAATGACAATGTTGTTTGTCTCCATGGCCAACGTGCCCCATGAAAGCCCCACACCAAAGCCCGAGCAGATGAACTTTGTCGGCAGATGCTCAATCTTTCCCTTCAACTGAGTAACAATGGTCAAGGGGATGGAAGCAGAACTGGTATTACCAAAATGGTACATACAGGACGGAACCTTATCAGTATCAAGCTTCAGTTTCTTGACAATCGTATTGTTCATCTTCATATTGGCCTGATGGAATACGAAATAGTCGGCATCCTGATAGTCAAAGCCATAATGTTCCGCCAATTTCTTGATGGACTTTGGTGCCGTGGAAATACCAAAGGCAAAGACATCCATGCCCTTCATCCTGCCCTGAAGACGGTTTGTTTCTTTGCCATCAACGATTTCTGTATTTAGAGATGACTGTGAAACTTGGTTTCGGCTGCCCCCATCAGGAATAATTATTGCATCGTATCCACTACCATCAGTTCCCATATGGAAATCCATTTCCTTTGAGTCTTTAGAAAACTCTAAGGCAGTACATGTGGCAGCATGTCCAAACAATGGGTCTATAACTCTATGTACCCGAGGCTTCGCATCGCCAACAATTAAAATCGCCTTCTTAATTGATCCGTTTTCCAAAAGTCCCGAAACATAACTCATACCATAAACCCAACCAGAACATCCCAACGCCACATCGGCTGCGTAGCACTCCTTGCTTAAGCCTAAGCGATCCTGAAGGATACAAGCCGTTGCCGGAAAAAAATAATCTGCTGTCTGAGATACAAAAACCAAAGCCTCTATATCTTTTTTATCCCAGCCAAGGTCAGCAATCAGTTTTTCCGCTGCCTCATAACCCAAGTCTGAGGTCGTCAGATTGTCAGAGATATGGCGCTCCAAAACTCCCGTTGCCTCTACAAAAGCTTCAGGGGTATATTCTTCTGAAATGTTCTGGATGGAACGATCGAGATTGTTTCCGACTTGTTTAGGAACGCCAGCCGCAAAGCCAGCGATCCTAACATTCTTAAACTGCAGAAATGCCATTAAGCCTTTGCCTTTACGATGTTAAACAAATCCTCAATGGTAACAGCAGTACGCATCTCATCACCCTTAATAGTGATATCATACTCCTCGTCAATCATGGCAATGATTGAAAGGGCAATCAGCGATGACCATTCGTCCAAATCGTGGAAAACAGTCTCTGCCTTAAACTCACTTGCATCAGTTTCATCGAACTGATCTGCAAAATTCTGAATAAACTCGTTAAGTTCCATAAAAAATTTTAATTAAAGAATTAATAAAAATAACTCACACTCATTATATCTTTACTGCGGGACAGCCAAAAACATGTAAACCGTCCTTAACATTTCTCATAACAACACTATTGATACCTACAACACAATGACTACCTACTTTCTTATGTGGAATAATAGAGGACTTTGTATGCATCATTGAGAAGTCACCTATCTGTGCTCCCCCTCCCATAAAAACGTATGATTCTATAGACACATAATCACCGATTATTACATCATGACCTGCATCATTGAAACATTGAAGAACACTTTGTTTTCCAATGACCACATTGTCAGAAACTAAAGAGTAGGGGCCAACGTAGCTTCCTTCTCCGATTGTTGCAGTGGGATTGATTCTTGCGGTAGGATTAATAATAGAAATAAAGGAGCCACCTTTTTCTTCTATAATCTCTACATATTGTTTTCTCCATTGAGGATCTCCCATGGCACAGAAGAATACATCATCGGGCTCTATCCTATAGGTTTCCACTGATCCTAATATCGGAGGGAAATCGCCCTTCAATCCTTCAAGGGCATCGGACTTGTCATCCAAGAACCCCTTGATGTCGAATTCTCTATTTTGATATGCCAACGTATTTCGAGCGGCAGCATACATTTCACGTCCCCAACCACGAGCACCTATAATCACCAAATGCTTCATAATAAACTATTTCAAAGATTTTAGTGTCATCTCTGCAATCTCCTCAACTTCCTGCATCTTCAGATCCTTATACAGAGGCAGACATAGAATGCGACTCGCAATATCCTCACTATTAGGCATTGCCACGTATGGAACCAACTTGGTGAAGGTGTTCACCGAAGGATAGAAATACCGACGTGGGAAGATGTTCTCTGCATTCAAAGCTGCAACAACCTTTAATGCTGTTTCTTCATCCTTGAATATGGCAGGAAAATAGCTATAGTTACAACCTGTGGTTATCTTTTGGAAGCTGATCTCAGGATTCTGACTCAGAATCTCCTTGTATCGAGCATACTTCTCTTTTCTATCAGCAAGAGCTGCATCCAAATAGCACAGATTTGCAAGACCAACAGCAGCATGAACCTCGGTCATCTTACCATTGAAGCCATCCTCAACTATCTCTGCATGGTTTTCAAAGCCAAAGAAACGGATGCGACGCAGTTTCTCGTCAATCTCCTTGTCCAGCGTAAACACACCACCTCCTTCTGCTGTATTAAGCATTTTAGTAGCATGGAAACTGGTAACTGAGATAGTGCCTTGCTTAAATACGCTTTCACCATTGTAAGTAGATCCTACAGAATGACATGCATCATAGATGACAGGCAGGTTATAAGCTTTGGCAATGGTTTCTATAGCCTCAAAGTCGCAGTTATTACCAAATACATGCACTGGCATGATGGCTGCTGTATGGCAGGTAATGCGTTCCTCTATCTTTTGGGGGTCAATGTTCAGTGTCTCCGGGTCAATATCCACAAATACAGGTGTGCAGTGTTCCCACATGATAGAACTAACAGTGGCAATAAATGTAAAAGGTGTTGTGATAATCTCACCTTGTTTGCCAAGTGCCTTGATAGCCATCTGGAGTGCAAGGGTGCCATTACAACAGCTCACCATATTGGGAACTTTCAAGTACTCACATACTTCCTTTTCAAAACGCTGAACAAGCGGGCCATTATGGGTCATGATACCACTTTCCCAGATGCCCTTCATCAGTTCATTAACTTCTTCAAGCGGTGCCAAAGTAGGCATCGTAACGTATATCGGTTTTCTCATATATATTTTGTTTATTTGCTTAATTGTTTAAAGGCTTATGAGTCTAAGCCTGATAATTCTTTGAATTGCTCCACTAAAGAAGCTTGTCTTAGTAAATTCTGATAATTGGCCTCACGAGCCTCCTTATCTTCAATACACTTATGGAAATGAAGGATAGATTTCTTAAATGCATCATCTGCAGGCAGATTTCGCTTCTCCTCTTCATTACCCTTACGGATAAATACTTCCGAAGTGAAACCGGCTGGAGCGGTCAAGATACGATTTGTATAGAGTGTACCTTTACTGCACCACACTTCTAACTCACACTTGTAGTTATGATCCATACCAAAAGCAACCTGTGCAGTCACGCCCTCATCATTCACAAGAGCAGCACTACCGTACATATCCACATTAAAGCCATCTATATTATTTGACTGTGCATACTTCATTTTGGCGGTAGGGCCTAACAGAAGTGATGCATATTTGAAGGTATAACCACCACAATCAAGCAATGCGCCACCTCCCAAAGCTTTGTTATAACGGAAATCGTTCTGGGCCCGCATCGGGAAGCCAAACGAGATGCGGTATAAGCGTACATCCCCTATCTCTCCAGACTTCACTATATCATTCACAGCCTCCAACTGGTCATGGAAAGCAAACATATAGTTTTCATGGGCGGCCAACCCCTTATCCTTAGCATCATTTAACAAGTCTTCAGTTGTGCTCAATGCTATAGTACAAGGTTTCTCTACCAAGATATGCTTACCAGCGGCAACAGCTTCTTTAGCCCACTTATAATGCAGGCCGGGAGGCAGAGGCAGGTAAATAGCATCTACATCTTCTGAATGAATCAGATTCTTATAACCCTCATATATCTTTCCGCCATAGTTATCAACAAACGTCTGAGCCTTGGCTCGTTCTTTTGCCAGAATCTCATCGGTCGCACCAACGAACTCTTCCTTGTTGGCAATAGCTACACCCGCATACTCGAAACAACCTGCTTCTTTCAATGCAGGAAGGAAACGACGGAATGCTATTTCTGATGGGCAAATAATTCCTATTCTTTTCATTACTTACTATACTTAATTGCGGAAAGGATACTACGTGCCTGAATATTCAGGTAGTTATTGAATTTCAGGAAATGATTGATTTGATTCAACGTCATCCATGTATAGTGTTCAGGCAATTCCTGCGGTAAATCTTTTCCTGCTTCCACTATCATGTTGCGGTTTTGCTCACGGAAAAAACGACCACCCTCTTCTGACTGGAACACATCATAAAGAATCTGCTCTGGTTTTGCATTCATCACATAATCATAGAAATCAGGACGCAACTTTGGGTCTTCGGGTATTTTGCCAGTCAAGCACTGAACAGTCGGAGCCAGTTCCATCACATCGTAATTGCCGCACTCCAGTTTGGCCTGTACAAGGAAATGATAGACTCCACCTATCTTTCGTACGATGAAAGCACAAAGTCCTTGTTGCAAAGGCTGCACCAATGGCTGGCACCAGCTTGTTACTTCTCGGTTTGAGATACTCACATTAACACCTATGACACGAAAATACTTTCCATCATTATTAGCTATCTCATCTTCCGAACGATGCCACCCTTCCAGTTTGTCAATGGCCTTATTACTCACAAACAAGTCATAACGTGACTTCAGCCCTGAAAGCCAAGAGAGTATCTGCCCCATGGTATGAATACCCTCGTTTGTTCGTGCAGATTTCAGCATATCACGGCCAAAGTCGGAAAGATTACTCAGGTCGGTAAGAGGTGTAATGTAGTCTATATATTCAATACCAGACAATACGGTTCGGGTATCCATATTCACCATATTGTCTGTATGCATGAACTCCTTGATTTGTCCCAGAGTCATCCAACGGAAATCAGGTAGTACCTCTACATCTTCATCCACCTTGATGATAATATTACGGTTACGTTTACGTAGGAATCGTGCTCCTTGCTCTGATTGCAGCTGATCAAGCAGCACATGATCGGGCTTAACGTTCACAAAGTAGTCAAGATAAGCAGGCTTCTTGCCCTTATGGACCTGGGTATAATTGCTCTTGGTGGCCTGCAAAGTCGGACTGATTTGAACACAGTTTACATTCCCTGGCTCTATCTTGGCCTGCATCAAGAAATATAGGGTACCGTTAATCTCTTTTGTCAGAATACCCAAATAACCTATCTCAGGCTGATTGATAATTGGCTGGTCCCAACCTTGGTTATTGCCATAGTCAGTTTCCACATGGATACCTTGAATGGTAAAGAACCGTCCGGAGTTATGTTTCAAACTACCTTCCTCATCAACGTACCATCCTGTCATCTCATTGAAAGGGATGAGCTTAACGTCAACCTGTACTTCACGGTTGCGTTGCTCAATCCATTCTCGAATAGACTCAGTACTATTAATAGGGTTATCTGTTGTAAGCAAAGAATGTATCATATATTTCTCAGTCTTTTATATTCTTCGTAATCATAAGTGTACTTATCTCTTGTGTATTCCTCCGCTGCCAAAATCAAAGATACTCCACCATTCTTATATGAATGTGTTCTAAACCAAATGCCGGGGCGTATCATCAACCCTTTGCTCGGATTGTCTAGCACAATACTTATCTTTGTCTCTGTATCATCCAAATCCACTACAAAAGAGCCATGGACGGCAATCATAATCTCTGAGCTATCCAGCAATGCATGCGCACCTCTGTCTTTTCCATCTTTAATATGGTGTAACCAGAATACACGCTTCACGTCAAATGGAAGTTCCTTATCCATCACACTGATAGCTCCACGTTCATCAGTGAACGTTGGAATATCCACCATACAGCAATCTTTTACTTTAAAACTCGTATCCATTTACTCATTGCTTCATTTTACTTCTCGAGTATATGTCTAGTTTATCACATTTCTGATTCAATCTTCTATATAGGAGAGCTAAGTTATTGACATGTAAAATAATTGACACGGCCATATCTTGACGTGTCGCAATTTCAATTATTCGCCTATAAGGAGTTTGTTGACAAAAGAATCTGCTTTGGATGCATATTTCTTATCGTACCAATTAAAGAACCATTTTTCAATAGTTGCTATGCGCAATTGATCAATAAGATTACATGTAACAAAAATAGCTACCACCACGCCAACACTATAAAGCATCAATGAGAAAAGAGGCAAATCATAATGTCCTACGCAATCAACAGCATCCATCCACAACCATTTACGCATTGCTGTGGAGTTGGCATGAATCAATAGCACGCCAAAGGTGCCTGCACCAAAAGCATTGATAACTTTGCTATATCCAATATTTAAGTTCTTAAACCACAGGAAGGAACTGACGGCAAAAGCAACTGCATTTATCTTATTACTGTCGCGCATAAAATAATAGGTATATCCAAATCCTTTTTGACCAATTACTATATGAATGATTGTGACGCTTAACAATGATATAATCAGTATTAATAGCGTCATTCCCCCCCAGAATTTCCCGCATTCAAAGATCTGATGAGGATATAATCTGAAGAACGAAGCGATGAAGTATATGACACCAAACCATGTTATGTAATTGAGAGGTACGCTAAACGTTGGAATAGATCCAAACAGGGTAAATAGCAGTAATGAAAGAAGAATTAATATAGCATGTTCACGTTCTTTCAGATTCTGAATCAGCCGGTTCAAGAAAGGAATGGTCAACCAAAACGCGATGAAACAAGAGACGAAATCTCCTGTTGCAAAAGTTCTTACTGGCATTATAAGATAAAATATTCGTAGTAATGAAATTTTTTCATAACCTGCAATCAATAATATCGGGAATAACAGTAATTTATAAAAATAAATCTGTAACATTAGTTTCAAGAATTTACGGAAGGTTATATGACTTGTGCACATATAGTATCCCGTAATCATAAGAAAGCAATTAATTCCAACTTTCCCCCATGCCCCAAAGAGGGCTAAATACAAACTATTTGCAGATGTAGGTTCTGTTACCAATGGGCCGCCACTGTCGAAGAGTCTACTATTCACCACATAATGATGTGCTACAATCATCAACATACAGACAATTCTGTATAGTTCCAAATTACTCTCTCGAGGTTTCGTCCCTAATGACAAACCACTATCCTGATGGTAGTGTACTGGGGGGGGTATTTTGTTGTCTTTTAGATAGGTTGCGTCTTTTTCAGTCACGATACTCTTCTTTTTAATCATAACAAATATGATTTCTGCTTATTTCTGGGGGCCTTTCATATCAGGATGAGTGAAAGAATTAGAATTCACTTCTTCTCTCATCTCATCAATTACTTTCAGGAGATACTGTCCATATTGATTCTTAAGCATGGGCTTGGCGATTTCGCGCATACGCTCCTCAGAAATCCAGCCATTGCGGTATGCAATACCTTCAAGGCAAGCAACCTTCAACCCTTGACGTTTTTCAATGACCTCAACAAAAGTTGAAGCTTCTGCAAGACTGTCATGCGTACCCGTGTCAAGCCATGCAAAACCACGGCCAAAGACCTGAACCTTCAGTTCTCCATCATTTAGGAACTCTTGGTTCAACGTGGTTATTTCCAGTTCGCCACGGGCGGAAGGTTTGATGTGCTTGGCTACATCTACGACCTTATTGGGGTAGAAATAGAGTCCCACAACAGCGTAATTGCTCTTGGGCTCCTTGGGTTTCTCTTCTATACTCAGACAATTCCCTTGCTTATCAAACTCTGCTACGCCATAACGCTCAGGATCACTGACCCAATAGCCAAAGACCGTAGCCTTGTTATTCTTATCGGCATCCTCTACTGCATTTCGCAGTAGTTTAGTAAAGCCTGCTCCATAGAAGATATTATCACCAAGAACCAGACATGCAGAATCGTCACCTATGAACTTCTCTCCAATGATGAAAGCCTGTGCCAAACCATCAGGAGAAGGTTGCTCTGCATATTCGAAGTGTACGCCATAGTCGCTTCCATCTCCCAACAAACGCTTGAAGCCTGGGAGGTCGTATGGTGTAGAGATTATCAGAATATCCCTGATACCAGCCAGCATCAATGCGCTGATGGGGTAATAAACCATCGGCTTATCGTAAATTGGAAGGAGTTGTTTTGAAACTCCTTTTGTTATCGGGTAGAGGCGCGTTCCGCTTCCTCCGGCTAATACTATTCCTTTCATAAACTAAAAAAAAATAATTTAAAAAAAGGGGCAATATTATCAGGTTATTGCGCTCGGCAATGCCGCTTTGCATGTAAAGTAATCGGCTTGCCGCTCATTCGAGCTTGCGAGTCTTGAGAACCTTTTTCTTTATGAGAGACCCTGATAAGAGACCGCCCCGTTAAGATGTTTGATGTTCTATGTTAGATGGTTGATGTTTTTCCCTCTCCGCTGTTTTCATCCAATTTCTTACAACGATGAGTCAACACCTTTACCAACTCCTCACAATCTGTATAAATACTTTTATATTGTTTATCGTCCAAATAACTATTTCTATGTAGCAAGTCTATCCAATATAGACTCTCACGCGCTTCTTTTAACGCAATATATGATTTCGACTTAAAGTCTGCTTTACTTATAGCTCCTGTTGCCTCAGCATTATTAGCTCCTATATTAGTTCCTGCTCGCAACAGTTGGTTGCACAAGTTGCTTACTGACTGCAAGTAAATTGGTATTGGTTTGTCATAGACCCTCTTACCCTTTATTATCTTGTAAGTAGGCTTTGCATTCGCAGCCTCCTTAAGCAAGTAATCATTCAGCTTTATGATCCTATCTCCAAATGCGAGACATTTGTCTTGGATGGCGTCAGAGATAGAACTCATACTTTGTTTTTATATTCATTTGGAAACAAGTGCGAAGCTGCCACCACGAAAACTATTCAGAAACATTAACTTCATTAAGCGATTCGGCATTGTTACCTGCTACAGCATGATTATCGAGGTTATTTAATTCAATAACTTGGGGGGCTACTTCTACTGTTTGTCTGTTATTAGCATTTTCTGGTACACCTGTCATTGCATTTACTTCACCATGAATAGCTATTACGGTAGCCAATAGCGTTTCATTATTCTTTTCTATTGTCTCCGTTGTTTTTCCCATTACACTAACAGCCGTATTTATATCGCCCCATTGACGACTAGCTTCCAATGCCGAAAAATAAGAATACGAGATAGCAAAAAGAGACAATACTATAGATAGCAGTGTTGCAGCAAATTCTACATACTTAAGAATATCTGAACCTTCCAGAACTTTATCAGTATAGATATATGTAATTAGAGCAATTATGGTAAGTCCCATTAATACTATTACCCACCACATCATGAGGTTTTTTCGTGCCAAGGCTACATCCTTACGTCTTTTTCTAGTCTCTTCTATTTTCTCAATTCCTGTAAAATCTGGTCTGTTGACTATATTCCAGGCTTGTTTCCATCTTTCCCAGTATTTCATCGCGCACCTCCTCTCACCCTGTTTCTATATTCATCTATGATTTGCCCCAAAAGATATATCATACGTGCAAACAAGCTATCAACATTATCTGACGAATAAACAAATGTCTCTGCTACTAACCATAGATTGCCATCTTCCATTGTTATGGCCTTAGCAACCTTAAAACTTGCAACAAGTTGATTGATAATATTCATCCGATCATTACTGATTGGGGCGCTTTCAATATTGGGCAAAGCAATTCGAAAATAATTAGGATCTCTCTCTTGCCACTGAAACAAGTAATTAAGATTATTCAGACTAAATGACAAAGTACCTGATTCTTTATACGAGACATACTTTAGTCCGTTCTTATCTAAATATGAAATGAAATCATCTAATATCATTCTTGTTATATTTTTATAAAAAACATATCTCTTCGCAGAAGTGATAAACACATATGTTTGGAAAATCAATGTGCCTGAAAGGCTCTTTGATTTTGGGTTCGTGGGTGGGGCTTATAAACAATCCTGCCGGATGTATATCGGGCAGACACCGCTTTTCAGAATCGGAATGTGGCTGAAAGCCTCTTTCCGATTACTTTTCTATCGCTTCCTTAATGCAATCCACAATATAGCGGACATCATCATCGCTCACGTATGGCCCTGCGGGCAGGCACATGCCTACCTTGAAGATGGCCTCAGAGACGCCATTGACGTAAGCAGGGGCGTCTTTATACACGGGCTGCTTATGCATGGGTTTCCAAACAGGGCGAGCCTCCACATTCATAGCATCAAGACCCACACGCAGCGCCTCGACATTGGCGTTGGGCTGGCAGTCGGTAGTGGCACTCTCTGCGGCATGGATAACGCCGGCGGCTCCGCCCACGGCGCCAGTAACAATCTGCTTATAGGCATTCTCCTGTCCCTTCACCTTCACCCCCTCATCAATCGTAATCGTGCACAGCCAGTAGTTACTGTCGTAAACTGGAAGAGATGTCTGAGGGTTGATGTCTGATGGCAGACAGTGTACTGTGATGCCTTTAACGTCTGCTAAAAGTTGTTCATATAAAGACTGAACGTGTTTATGGTGCGCAATATGATCATTCACCACCGTCATCTGCCCACGGCCAATACCAGCACAGATATTCGACATACGGTAATTATACCCTATCTTCTCGTGCTGGTAGTAAGGATAGCTCTCGCGATACTGCGTGGCGTACATCATAATCTCGCGCCACTGCTCCTCGTTCTCCGTAATCAGCGCACCGCCACCACTGGTGGTTATCATCTTGTTACCATTGAACGACAGCACACCATACTTACCAAACGTACCCAGCACCTGGCCGTTGAACCGCGAGCCAAAACCCTCAGCAGCATCTTCCACCACGGGGATGTCGTAACGGTTGGCAATCTCCATGATGCGGTCGATCTTATACGGCATACCGTACAGGGCTACAGGGACAATAGCCTTCGGCTTCTTGCCCGTCTTGGCAATGCGGTCTTTGATGGCCTCCTCAAGAAGCTCGGGATCCATGTTCCATGTCTCGCGCTCAGAGTCCACAAACACCGGCGTAGCTCCCAGATAAGTAATCGGGTGGCTTGATGCACAGAAAGTAAAGCTCTGCACCAGCACCTCATCGCCAGGTTTCACCCCACAAGCAATCAAAGCAAGGTGCACTGCAGCAGTTCCTGCAGAAAGGGCAACAACCCTTTTGTTCTGCCCACAGAATTCCTCCAGGTCTTTCTCGAACCCATTAACATTGGGCCCCAGGGGCACCACCCAGTTAGTATCAAAGGCCTCCTTGATATACTTCTGTTCAAGTCCTGCCTCCGACATGTGCGCAAGACAAAGATAAATCCTGTCTTTTCTTTTTTCCATAAATCGTCTTTGTTGTTTTATTACTATTTTACTACTATAAATGCACTTGGTGAACCAACAAGTTGATGAATTATTTCTCGGTTAATCCGCGCGCGGGATTAACTGAAATTATCTAATGCATATATCATCATGCAAGGTTCCACCAGATTCTGCTTTGCCATTCAGCATCTTAATACAGTTCGTGGCTCCATATATCTCTGCTACTTGTTTATAATATATTTCATAATGCATGCAGAAAACACAGAAGAACACATCAAGTCTGTCCTTACAAAATGGCTTCAGATATTCGTTGAAAAGAGAATTAAATTTGGGTTTACTAACTGCCAAAGCAACTATCTTCTCAGCTATTAGATATCTATACTCTTCGTACTTACTTTTCAATGCTTCTACATCAGCAACCAATTCCTTGCAAATCTGCTCTGTAAGCCTCTTTTCCTCATCCATACCATTATCTTCTTTAACCTCTCTCAATCTTCATTCCGTTTGGGTACTTGATGCTGATGGATATCTTCTTGTAGGAACACTCCGATAAGAGCCCGTCCACTGCCTCACGGCAGTTGTATCTTATTGTTGTTTCCTTTGCCGCCGAAAATTTTATTACTTATCTTCATCATGTACAACCAATGCCTTCAATTCTTCGGCGATTGTTGCATATTCCTCCTTTTCAACCATCTTCTTCACTATATCTGACACCATTGCTTTATCATGGCGCATAACAGAGATATAAAAATCTTTATGATCAATGATAATAGCAGCACTATCAGCATCATTAAAGATGGGCTTGATAAAATGGGTTATCAGGCCTCGGGCTGTGTTGTCATCCATATCTGCTCCAAGCTTAGGAAGCAGTTTGCCAAAATACAAGAACTTCTCCTTGTTAATATCTGTCTTTGACAAGTGGTCGTTCATCATCGTGTGAAGATAACTTCTCAATGTAGCTTCATTGGGATGTTGCAGGATTGTGTTAAGCAAAGTTGCATCCTTTACCTCATTGTGGTCATACAACCACTGCAGCATAGTCACAGCCTCGGTGGTCAACAATTCGTCAGCCTCCTGCATATAGTTCGTCCCCAAATATGTTTCCACAAAGTTCTTCCAATAATCATCAATATTAAGAACAGTTAAGATTCTGTTATAATTCTGATGCACTTGTTGCGGCAATGCCAAAAATCCTTTTTTTTGCAATGACAGAGCTTCTACACCCAGTTTTATGATACTGTCTGAGAAATGACCAGGATTGTCAAGATAGTCATTAAATAGAGGCTTTTGTACATAGTTCTTAACATCCTTTACATACTCATTGTCAGCATTCAACTCGCCCCATTTGATAGATTGCCATCTATTGAACTGTTTTAACATCGCAGCAATATCAAGTCCAAGAGACGCTTGTAGTTCGTGCAAATGACGAGCAACATATATCGTATCGAGACTACTTCCTTTTTGATGCTCAATACAATAAATATTCAATTTGCGGAAGGCACTTCCGTTACTACCCGTATGTTTCAAAACTTCGGTATAGGTCAAATAGCTCGACATACAAGCACAGATGCGAGGAATCATAACATCGTCAACCTCGTTTATATCATTACCATCCGCCAATGACATTGCCATCACATCCTCCAACCCGACAGGCAGTTTCTCTGCCCAAGGCGTTTGGTCGCCACGAATATAGGTGCTAACTGTATCTTTGTTGAATCTAACTTTCAGTACTGCCTTATCTTGAGAAAGTACCCTGTTTACATAAGCAGCCACATGGATGTCTTGTTTGATTGAGTCCTCTACAATCGCAGTTGACAAGCCATTTTTCAGATCCGACAAATCATAGTTGCTATCATCCTTGATATAGACCACCACGGTTGCCACTTGGCTATTGCCGCTGGTAGCGCCATTAAGCAGGTACTCGTTCAGTAATTTGACATCCGTAGTAAGACCATAATGGGTATATAACTCTTTTGCCTCACACACATACTGCACAAATTGTTCTGCGTCGCACAATGTAGGTTGATACCAATCGGAGTCATCAAACGTAACCTTGGCATCTTTCAGAGCCAATTGGAGCTTATGTTGTGCTTGGAAGTAACTGGCTCCATCGGTCACCTTTATCCTCTGCATTGAAGCGACAAAGGAACGTGCCATCTGATTTACACGTTTTGGTTTAGCATGACTGATAAGAATGGTTAGTTTCTCATCATATTCATGACTATCGTAATGGCTCTCACCTTTTAGATTGGCCAGGAAATCCCATTTACCTTGAATTCCTTCCTTTATATCGGAGGATAATTCTGCATCATCCAGCGAAGCCATGCTCATCACGGCATGGTCTAGCGATGCCTGATCAATGCTAGCCATCACCTTCTCAAATACAGAAAGGAAATTAGGCTTCGCCACGTATTCTTTCACCGATTTACCATCTGCTATGAGTCGTTTCAGTTCGTTATGCAAAGGTAATTCATTGGCAAGCTTTTCATCATCCAGGCCATATGCATATTGACACAGCTCTGTGCGCACTTTATCGCGGTCTGGATAGAATGGTGATATCTTATCAAACAGTTTGTCACTCAGCAACTGAGTTTCAAGATGCTTTCCCTGATAGAAAAGATAGTCTTTCTTTAATATATACAGAGCCTGATTCTGAAGTCTATACTTTTTGTTGCTCCACTGAAGGTGCATTGCCACCAATTCATTCACAAACTGAATCACAGTGCGTGGATTGGGTTGGTCATTCAAGTGCATAAATACTTGACAAATATGCTCCTTGTCATGGACCTTCGGTCCAAATGCCTCATCGAAATAGGTATTAAACAGCTTGCGATAGTCCGTTATCACGGGTTGTGGTACGTGATAAGTAATGGGGAATGTCTTACTAATGAACTGCTTTATGCGTTCTGCATCTTTTTCTCCAATAGTGTCACATTCTTCACATCCGTAGATAGCTTGACACAGGTGTGTGTAATCGTAAGGAATAATAGCCCAAATATTCTCAAACTCTCCTCCTGCAAAGAAGGTATAGATGGATGACCATAACTGCATCACCTTATCGGAGGGCAGCCGATCCATGTTGTCGAAAACGATAATGAGCTTCTTGTACTGGCGTTTGTTGTTACTACCGAGATAGTTGGAAACAGCTCTCATCCAATTCTTGAACTCCGAAACAGAGGGCTCTTCGCTGCTAGTATATTCTTCGTCAACGGTATCATCTTCCCGTTGGCTGATAAGTTTCAACGTTCTGTCCCAATTTCCATCCTTACAACGGTAATGAGATGCTATACTAAACCCAATAATAACTGGTAGCAAATCCATCAATATAGCCACCCATACAGGAAAACAAGTCACTTTCTCAAGTAAAATTCCTGATATGACTGTCAATACAGCAAATGCAGCCACTAAGCATATCCCCCACACGACAGCGCCTGAAAGATGTGGCACAGAATGCCTGATGGTGGTTGTCTTGTTAGAAAGGAGCAAAGAGAGTTGGTCACCCCATGAAGCCTCGTTCATCTTTCCATTGCGCATTGGAATCTTAACCTTGCCATGCAACACTTTGTCAGTGATGAGCTTACCTGTAAGAGTTTCCAAAATAGACCTGCGCTGCAAATCCTCCTGATGTCCCCAAGCATCATAGGTAAAGGTGTAATATCCTTTTCCCTTGAGTTCACCCTCTATCATGCTTACAACATTCGACTTTCCCGAGCCCCAATCTCCTTCAAGCCCGATAATGCGAGGCAAAGTTTTCTTCGACTCTTTTGCATCGTCCGCCTTACCTTCAGACACAGCATCAGCCCTCCACACATAGTCGCACACGCTATGCGCCAGCTTATCCTGCGAGTGGCCTTCAAAGCAGTCCTTACCTGAAGGTTTATCCGGGATAAATTGCGGATAAATCGTTGTGTCTTGCATATAAACTTAATTGAGCTTAAGAAAAGTAAAGAAAAAAGTGGGCTGCGAAGGTTACGATCCTCGGGCTTCTACCATATCTATTACCTTCATTGACTCCGACTCTACTTTTGGGTGCTCGCACAGCCCAGATGAAGCCCCTACCCACCTCAAACAAAATCTTTCTGTAGTCATAATACTGTCTTTTATTTTATCCATGTTAATACCAATAGTTAAATACGCCATACTGAACTGAAAGAAGGAAGCAGCAGGGCATCCAAACAGCATTGTCGAAATCAAATCCAGAACAAATACGATCTGCTCTGTATAATTAACGTCCTATAACTTCAGTCACCTGAGCGTAACTCTCATAATGATTCTCTTGCCTCTTTCAGTGCGATATATGACTTAGCCCGATAATCAGTCCTACTAACTGCATTAATTGCTTCTGCATTCTCAAGACCCTTCGGGAATGAGCGAACAAGCTCGAGCGGTTAGCACCAATGCTCGTTCCAGACCTTAAAGTCTGTGTTTGATGCAAGATACTTGAAGGATGATTTTAGCGGCGGCGTATGCCATAACGTTTCTTCTGCTTCGTAGAGAAGATATCTGATGTTTCTAATATTTCAAATATTCCGTTTTTATCCTCCTCAGTAAGATATCCATAGAATTCTCCTTGCTTAAGTCGTTCTGTTGGAATAGAGAACAATTCACCACAATCCACATAACTATTATAATCAAGAAATTCAGGATAGTTCACTTGTTTCAACTCGTACTGAGCAGTAAGATACTCTTCTGAATACTGTGCCTTAGGATTTTGCTTAGTATTTACTAATACAGACCCAAAACATAGGGCTTGATCGTGGTCTACACCTATAACCACAAGTCGCTTGGGCTTATCTGTGCGGCCATCCTTGAATGTGAGGCCGTCTGTCTCTGAAAGAGTGGTACGGATGAGTGCTCCTATGGCTATCCGCTCGTCGGTGACTTGTCGCTGTTGACGGAGGTATTCTGCCTGTAACTCCCTTAAATCCATGACAGGGCCTTGCGGTTGATTTGACGTTCCTTCACGACTTGGAGCATTTCCTTGCTAGCTCCACCAGAAGCTGCCATATCATAAAGAGATATCTTAGTATCTTCTCCAGTCTTCTCTGTTTGGCGCTTTGCCTTTAGCCATGCCTTGTCATGAGAAAGCTCAGACAAGTCAAATGACTCAATTTCCTTGCAGTGCGCAATCCACTTGTCGAGAATGCGAACGTTACTACGAGAGAGTTCGTCCATATCTATCTCTGTGCCAGGAGCAAGACTTACCACCTGATGGCTATCAGTGACGCTAAGTGCAAGCTCTGAGGCAAAAGTGGCCAGGTCGTCGGTCACGTCCTTAGTCTTACCTTCAGCCACACGCAACACCTTGTAGGTAAGCGAGGGAACAGGGCCATGCTTGCGGGCCACAAAGGTATCATACATAATGGGCACACCATAAAGGGCAAGATGTTCCTCCTGAGCAAAATACATCACCTTGAAGAGATGAATGTAATCCACGGCCACACCCATCTGCTGCAGAATATATTCTACAACTGCCTTAATCTTGTTTATATCTTCTGTTTGCTTCATATACAAATCGTTGCGTTATTGATTATCTTCTTTTATGTAGTCGAGATGGCATTTCTAGCCTATATCACTGGGGCCTGGCCCTAGTGATAGATACCTTAGCCGATCCTTAGCGCTACCTTAGCGGATGCATAGCGCTACGCGAACCTATCAGTGGGGCCTGGCCCCAGTGATAGATTTATTATCATACTGAGGTCGGCAAAGACCCGAGCCCTACTTCAGAATATTATATAATAAAGAGGTGAGGGAGATGAGGATGCTGGTGGCGGAGAACCAGAGGGTGGTCATGTTACCGACACGAGCGTTCTGGGCCTTTACCTTGTTGGGCTCTACATACACGATATCATTCTGTTGGAGATAGTAGTAGGGTGAGTTCACGATATTGGCATTAGTGAGGTCGAGGGTGTGGATCTCCTTTTTGCCGGTGGCGTCCTCACGGATTAGCTTTACCTTGTCGCGCACACCATAGATGGTCAGGTCACCGGCCTGAGCCAATGCCTCGAGGATAGTGATCTTCTCACGGGCCACCTGAAAGCTTCCCGGGCGGGCGACTTCCCCTATAACTGATACCGAGTAACTGGACATACGGACTGTCACTACAGGATTCTCGGTCTCTGCCATATAAGGACGAATCTTCTCAAGAATCATATTTTCACACTCTGACTTCGTGAGGCCGCTGACCTTGAGACGTCCTACCACGGGAAAGTTGATATAGCCTTCGTTATCGACCAGATAGGGCATCAGGGTACCACCGGTTGTAGATAGAATACGACCTTGCGTATAGGAGTTCTGCAACAGGAGGTTATAGGGCAGTGATGCCTCTGGATTGACGGTGTTGACAGTGATGGTGAGCTGGTCCTTGGGCATAATCTTAGCATCGTACAAAAAACGGGAGTTATCATAAGCGATGCTGTCGCTATTTTGAATATAGGCTACATTCTTAGAGGTGCCACACGAAGTGATGGCTAATAGCAGCAGGGCTGCAAAAGCAAAAGAATAGATTTTTTTCATAAAATGTTTTTTGATAATTTTCTTATTTAATTATACTTACTTTCTTCGGCGCGAAGAAAGAAGCAAAGAAGCATCCACCCTAACCAAGCCTTCCCCTATATGGGAAGGATGTAATTGATTCCGGGCAGAGACCGCCCTCCATCAAAGTTTTGGTATGGCTCTCAAGCCTTTGCCCAAAAATAGGGCTGGCTGCGCCGACCCATATTTTAGGGTTCGCCATGTTTTTTTATTTTTTAGAAGGGCCAGAATTTGCGTTTGGGGGGAGGGGGAAGGGTGGAGTCTAAAGAGGAGGGAGCGGATTGCTGGAGATCAGCCCAGGACTGGTGGTGGGTGATCATCTGGTAGATGGTGCCCCAGTCGGGGAGGCCCCCGATATTGCGGTCGTCGATGAAATAGTCGGCCTTCAGCTTGCGCGAGAAGTGCTGGTTGTGGCGAGGATCCTCCTCAGGATAGTCGCGGTTCACCGCATAGAACTCGACTCCGCGCTCCCGACACCACTGCACAGCCTCCTCCAACAACTTACCCTCACGGACACTCCAGAGGATGAGCTGGTGGTGATCGCGGATGAGCATCTTCAAGGTCTCGATAGCAAAGGGTTTTTCCTCGCCAATATTGGGATAACGGTGCTCGACAATCGTACCGTCGAAATCAACTGCAATGATCATGAGAAAATGAGGTTACTTTTTGATGGAGTTATCTTCTTTCTTGCCGTAGTGGGAAGAAGCATAATTACCATAGTTGCCATAGTTTCCATAACCATATTTACCATAGTGGCCGTACTTACCATAACCGTATTTGCCATAGCCATACTTGCCGTATTTGCCATAGCGGCCGTAGCCATAGTAGTAACCGTTCTTCTTTTTAGACATATCCACGGCATTCAGGATGACGCAGACATTCTTAAACTTGCCCTCTTCCACCAAGGAGTTCAGCAGTGCCACGTTCGACTTTGGCGTATAGTCTTCACGCGTCAGGTAGCAGATGACACTCGCGTACTTGGCGATCTGGAGCGTATCAGTGACCAGACCCACAGGCGCCGTATCGAGGATCACATAGTCGTACTCCTTCTGCAGCAGGCCGATGATATCACCCAACTGCTGGCGCGCTAACAGTTCAGCAGGATTCGGGGGTATAGGACCAGCCAGCAACAGGTCGAGGTTGGCATTAATGCCTGAAGCGGTGATCTGCTCATGGACCTCTGCTGACGAAATGTGATCCTTCACCAGCAGGTTGGTGATACCCATCTTCGTATCCTTCAGATTGAAGAGCACCCCCAGGGCCGGTTTACGGATATCCAAACCGCAAATGATCACCTTCTTGCCTAAGAGGGCAAAACTCATCGCCACATTCGCCGCATTAAACGTCTTGCCCTCACCAGAGGTGGAAGAGGTAAAGAGGATCGTCTTCTGCCCCTCCGTGAGCATGAACTGGATATTCGTACGCAACCCACGGAAAATCTCATCAATCTGGTCGTTGCGGTTCTCATGCACCACAATACCCCCAGTGGTCTTGGCACTCTCGTTGGCCACAGCCACATCCGCCACGATGGGTAGCTTGGTGAGCTTCGCCAAATCGTCATGACCCTCGATGCGGTAGCTGAACAGGCGGATCAGAAACAGAATTCCATAAGGGATGGCTAAGCCAAGCATGATCGCCACAAAGAGGATGATGGCGCTCTTGGGGCTGACCTTACCATCAAACTGCGGTGTCTCGATAATCTTACCCTTATCAGCCGTGGCGGCCAAAGAGATGCTGTTCTCCTCGCGTTTCTGCAACAGGAGCAAATACAGTCCTGACTTTACTTCCTGCTGACGACCGATCTGGTTCAGCACACGCTCCTGCTCCGGAGAGCTGGACACACGACTCTGATACATACTATACTGACTCTCGATACCCTGACGCATGATATCTGCTGCCCGACGGGCCTGCAACAAGGCTGTACGGATGGAGGAGCGAAGCTCGTCAAGGGTACCGGTCAGCGTCAGTACCTGAGGCGCCTGTTCGCTGACGCTCTTCAACAGACGGTTGCGGTCAAGCACATTCTGATTGTACTGGGCGATCAACTCTAAAGAAGCCTTATCGGTGAGACCAACATTCGAGGGAATAATATCATATTTATTTGAAGGTTTATCTACGAATTCACGTAGGTAGTCGATCAGCTGGATCTGGGACTTCGCCTCAGAGAGCTTGGCAGAGTACTGACTGATCTGATTCACCGTCTGAGAAGCATCCAGTTTCAACTCCGTCACACGGTTCTGCTTCTTAAAACTTTCCAGGGCACCTTCTGTAGTACCGAGCTCTGCATCCAACTTCTCCAAACGGCCGTTGATGAACTCCTCGGTCTTCATGGCGATCTCGTTCTTGTCGGCATTCGCCTGGTTGTTATAGCTCTCCACCAGCGCATCGAGGTAGTCGATGGCGCGGCGCCTATTGCTATTCTTCAGGGTGAGCTCGGCGATAGAGGTCAGCTTGGAGGTGGGGGACACCGTCAAGTTTTTCACATATTTAGCAGCCATTGCCACAGGCGGTACGATGGTGACCAAGAGATCCCGACCCTTCAGGAATTCCTCCACCGCTTCTTTCTTAGCAGTGGCGTTCTGCGTAATCGTCAGCGTTCCGAAGTCGGTCTTGACGGATGCCGGCAGTGACTTGAAGGTCTGTCTAAAATCACCGGTCTCCTTCTTGTCCTCATTCAGAGTACCTTCCACACGGTAGCCCTCGGAGGTCTTCTCAATGGTGAGACGAATGGAACGGACCACATTGAGGTAGTCCTCGTCGAACCAGTTCAGATGCTGGGGATCCAGATCGACATTCACCGCTTGGTCCTTGTAGATGAGATAGTTCCTGACGATGCCGCTGAACCAATAGGTGGTGTAGAGCTTCAGGCTCTTCACCGCATCACAAGCCAGCAAATTTGACTGGAGGATCTCTATCTCATTATCAATACCGGCAGAACTGGAAATGAAACCGAAGTCCTGCATGTTAGACAACATATCCTGCACACCACGACGACGGTTGTTCTCGTCCTTGATCAGCATCTTACTGGTTACCTGATAGACAGGACTGGCATAATGCAGATAGAGCGCAGCAACGATGAGACAGCTCACGAGCGAGAGCAGAAACCACTGCCAATTCAGAATCAGCATGGTGTAGAGTTCATGGAAATTGAACGATGATTCCTTCTTTTTATCGAGTAATTCATCGATTTCCTCTAATGTGAGTTTCTTTTCTTCTGACATATTTTTGAATATTTTTAATTGTCATTTTACATCCAGCACTTCGTATTCGGAGTTTTTACTCTTATACTCCGGCACGATCTCCTTCATCTTCTTCACGGTGGCCATATTATCATACTGCTTGGAGATCTCCACCAGTTCGTCAATATCCTTGCTCACCTTCTCAAAATCAGCCGCACGGACCTCCGCCACACGGATCTTCTCATGGAAAGTGGGCTTGGTGCCCTCCAGATCGGAAAGCACCTCCTCATAAAGTTTCTCACCCGGACGTAGACCTGTGAATTTGATCTCCACGTTCTTCGCACCTGAGAGTCGGATCATGCGCCGAGCCAGATCAACAATCTTCACCGGATTACCCATATCAAAGACGAAGATCTCACCGCCATTACCCTTGGTGCCTGCCTCCAGCACCAGTTTACAAGCCTCGGGGATC
>Ga0256407_10001796_pt1 | contig 43418 bp, 39 predicted proteins | sample RumenRJG_04DNA_FD_193489 | JGI IMG/M metagenome (GOLD analysis project Ga0256407, IMG submission 193489) | Bovine rumen microbial communities from Lethbridge, Alberta, Canada - RJG_04 | ecosystem: Host-associated > Mammals > Digestive system > Stomach > Rumen | place: Canada: Alberta... | reverse complement strand
AAAATTTTTTTGCGTTTTTTTTTTTGCGAATACCGTTCCCCAAAAAACTAATTCTTTGCGGAAGGAAGATTCACAATGCCGCCGGCCGCGGTAAGCGGAACGTATTCCGGAACCTGACGACCGTCCCAACGCTTGGCGCGCTCAAGCTCAATTTCCAACTCCTTAAGACGAATCTCAACTTGGTAGTTTTGAGCGACCTTGGCGTTGTAATAAGCCAGCGCGTCAGCCTCGACCTTTTTTGCTTCGGCTTCTTTTTGAGCTTTAATCAAGGCGGCTTCGGCCTCTTGCTCTATCGCAGCCTTTTTCGCTTCGGCTTCCTTTACCTGCTTTTGCGCCTGCTGTTCCGCAAGCTTAAGGTCCTGCTCGGCCTTTTTAACCTCTTGAGCTCGGTTGGCGGTTTCTTTAATTTGCTTGTCAAAATCGTCTGACCAATCCCAGTTGGTGATTGTCGTCTGTGAAATGTCAATCGGATAGTCGGCCATGCGGGTAAGCATAGCTTGGGCAACTTTGCCGGTAACTTCGTTTTGCTTTTCGACCAAGTCGTAGATTGAGTATTGGCCGACCGTTTCCTTAAGCGACGCCTTTACATTGTCGCGCATGGCGCTTTGAATTACAGCGTCGTTCAAATAACGCGTTACGATGTCCATTATGCGGCGCTCGTCGTAAACGTAGCGAACTGCTACGGTGCTTCCGACAGTCTGCATGTCTTTGGTAATCGCTCCGTCTTGGCCGCATGAGAAAGAAACTTCGTAAGTTTTTGGCTCCAAACGGAACTTGCGGATTCTTGTTATAAATGGAGCGTGGAACTTCATTCCGGGCTGAATTACGCCTCCCTCAACCTGGCCAAGCGTTACTTGAACGCCGCGCTCGTTGGGCGAAATCACCGTGCATGAACTCGCAGCCAAAATGATTGCAGCGGCAACAATAAGGCAAAATGTGACAAACCCTTTGGTCACAAAAGACGCTTGAACTTTCATATTAGTTCCTCCTAAGCAATTAAAAATGCTATGGAAGAATAATGCAAATCGAGCAAAAAAATCAAGGGCTTGAAAGGCAATTTGTTTTTTGGCAAAATGCTTTTATATGATAAGAAAACTATTTTTTATTGCGCTTCTTGCCGCAAGCGCTTTTGCGGCGCTGGTCCTATGCTCCTGCTCGAAAAAAATCTTGGCGGAAAACATTTCGATCCTTGACGGAGGAAAAGAATGCAAACTTTCAGAAAACAAATACATCTTTCTTGAAGACGAAAAATTTGACATCAGGTTCAACGGCTTAAAGCCCAAGCAAAACATTTACATGTTCGCCCACCACAACGACTCATTTATAGACAAATACAAGCTTCCGATAAAAGCGGACGACACGGACATCTTTAACCTGGGCATGGCCATGGCGGAACGGACGCTGGACAAAGAAAAGGGATACACTCTTACAATAAATGAAGTTCACTCAATGCATTGCATCGGCGACGACAGAAGGTTGAACGACAAGAACGGCGCAACGCTTCCTGTAAGGGCAATCTCCGACGCGACAGGCTTTATGGACGACAAACTTTACCTTTTGTTTTATGTTGACTACAAACACAACAGAATTATCGAGCCAAACGAGCTTGCATGGATTGAGCTGATACTTCCTTACGACTCCAGAAAAGCCTTGCCCCAGGCGACCGAGGCGGATTTTTCCAACGAAAAACGCGCCTACATAAGTTCCGCGGGACACAGAATAAAAAAGGAGAACTACCACGGCAAAGAATTCAAGGCCTACAAAATCGCCGGAAAGAGCGACCTTGAGAAAATGAAACGAAAGGAAAAACGCTCCTTTGAAAACATCGACATCGGTCAACACGTCTACGGCTTAGAATCTCAAAAAGAAAAATTCAGTCAACCGACAATTTTTTTGATGGTTCCCCAAGGCCTCAGCCTTTGCAACAATCCCTTTAGAATAAAAGGCGACAAGACGATTTACTTTGAAGTTCAACAGGAAGGAAACCAAGACTATATCGACAAGCCAGTTTCAGTCCGTTTCTTAAGGCTGCGAGACGAAATTCTTGTTGATAAAATAGCCTTTTACTATGACGGAAAGGTCATTCCCGCAGAAGTGGCGGAATTTTAAGCGGTAATTTCTTCAAACAAAACGCCGGAGTCGATGCCGTTGATTACCGTTCCGCGGGGATGGCTTTTTAGCATGTTGGAGCGGCCGCTTTGCAAGTGCTCGCTTGTGATTCCGTGCTTGATTGAAATGTCGGCTTCCAAAAGAGCGCTTAGGTGGTCGGCAAGGCGGACAAGCTTTCCGTCAACAGGAGAGAACTCGGCGCTGTTGTATTTTTTGTTCAAGTCTTCAAAAGTTACGGCGGACGCTTTGCCGTCAACTAAAATTCTGTTTTCAAATTCGTCGCTGGTCCAGTACATCAATTCCGCAGAATAAAAGTCTTCCATAAGCGGAACCAACTCGCGGCCGACGATTTCGTCCTCGATGCGCTTTACGATTTGCGGAAGGGCGTCCGTCGCTTGCTTGACGGGGCTTATGATGTCGCGCGTGACCGCTTCGGGCAAGTCATGAAAGAGAGCGCTAAAAAAGTTGTTGTAAATTCTTTTTTGGCACATTTCGGCGCCGCATTCTTTTTGGAGGAGCGTCGTAATCGCGGCGACAAAAAAACAGTGGCCAAGAACGCTAGTGTATGGAACGCGCGGAGTTTGGTTCCACCTGCGCTGAAAACGCAACTGTTCAATCTTAAGCAAAAACTCAAAAGGCCGCTGCTTGGTCAAAAGCAATTGAAGGCCGCGCAGCTCCGAATATTTCGCAAGGCTTGCGTTAAGCTCCTTTTCTATTTTTTCGTAGCGCTCCTGCTCGTTCACAAGCTTGAGCATTTGAAGCTCGCGCATTGTCGAATACCTGTGGGCGGCGGCGTAAACGCGGCTTGTCAAAAGGTCTTCTTGCGGAATCGGAATCGACTGCGCCTTTTGTCCGATGTAAATCGTAAACTGCGAAAAAAATTCCTTGTCTTCGATGTAAGGCTTGTATTGATTTAAAACCCATTCGTTAAGGCGCAAAAATTCCGCGGGGTATTCCGCCTTGATCAAGTCTTGGACGGGGGCCTTGATGTCGCAAAGCGCGATTTTTTTGAGCAAGTCAAAGAGCGAGGCGTTGATCATCCAGTTCCAATTGATTTTATGTCCGGCGTCTTCCTCAAACTTTCCGATGATGTAAGCCAAGACCATTTTTTCGGCGGCCTTGTCCATCTCGACCAAGTCAAAGGGCCGGATCAAGTCGTTCCACCGCTCGATGGAAAACGCCTCGAACATTTTTAGGATGAGCTTGCTGTAATTTTTCATGAACCCCTCGTTACATACGGCTTTCCGTCAGCCGCGGGAGCGTAGTTCTTTCCGCTAAAAATCACAAGCGCCAAAAGCGTTATCGCGTAGGGAACGATGTTAAAGACTTCTGTAGGAAGGAACTGAGTGAGGCGCGGAAAAAAGTCGTGCGCCAAAACTGCAAGCGCCGACGCAAGGCCGAACAAGAACGTTGAGCCAACTATTCCCAAAGGCTTCCAACGCCCAAAAGCCACCGCCGCCAGCGCGATAAAGCCCGTGCCGTTAACGGTGTTGCTTGTAAACTGGATCGACTCAGTCAAAACCATGCAGCCGCCCGCAAGGCCAGCCAAAAAGCCAGAGGCCAACGTGGCGAACCAGCGCATTTTAAAAATGTTCACGCCAACGCTGGCGGCGGCGTTTGGATGCTCGCCGCACGCGCGCAACCTTAATCCAAAGGGCGTTTTGTAAAGAACAAACCATGCGATTAAAATCACCGCGGCGGCAATCCACAAGGTTGGATAAAAGCCCGTAAAGTCCGGAAGCATTCCCATTTGGAAGGGAAGCGTTCTGTCGGCATGGAAAAATATTTGGCTAAAGAAAATCGTGATTCCGCTAGAAAGCAAGTTGATTCCCGTTCCGCTTATCGTTTGGTCGGCGTTTAAGTTTATCGCCGCGTAAGCGTGAATCGTTGTAAAAATTGTAGCTATTACCGCTCCGGCGATGAGGGCGACGGCCAAATCCCAGCGGCCAAAGCCCGCCGCTTCCATAAAAAAGTGAACGGTGGCCGCGACAAAGGCGCCGATTCCCATAAGGCCCTCAAGCGCGATGTTTACGACGCCGGCCCTTTCGCAAATCATTCCGCCCGCCGCGGCGATAAGCAAGGGGGCTACGATCATCAAGATAGAAGGAAGGCTTGAAAAAATCATTTTGCGCCTCCTTGCGCGCTCTCCTTTTTCGCCCGCCATGCAAAGAACATTCTAAAGCCGGTCTTGAGCGCGATAAATACTACGACCAAGCCTTGAATGATAAAGGTGATTTCTTTTGGAATGTTGTTTGTCTGCATCAGCGACTGCGACGCCTGCAAAAGGCCGAACAAGAGGCCGGCCAAAGCGGTTCCTTGCGCGGTGCAGTTTCCGACAAGCGCGACGGCCATTCCCGTAAAGCCATAGTTGTCCATTCCCGTGATTACGCGGCCATACCTAAAGGAGCCAAGCGCAACCACTCCCCCGCCGATTCCGGCAAAGGCGCCAGAGATCGCCATCGCTCCGACAATGCTGGCCACGACAGGAATGCCCGCTGCGCGAGCGGCGTCCTTGTTAAAGCCAGTGGCTCGCATTGCAAAGCCGGCCTTGGTCTTTTCCATAACTATATAGTAAACAAGGATTCCCGCGACGCACAAAAAGATTCCGGCGTTAAGGTTTGAGTTGTTGAAAAGCTTTGTCAAAAAGCCGACCTTTAGCGAAGCCGTGGCCGGAAAGTTTGGCGTCTTAAAAGTGTTGGAGCCCGGAATCGCCAGCGTCACGATTCTAGAAAGGTAAAGCGCTATGTAGTTGAGCATGATCGTTGAGACTACTTCCGAAACTTCAAAGCGGGCCTTGAACCAGCCCACAACGCCGCCCCACACGGCTCCGCCGATTGTGGCAAGAAGCAAAGCGAGCGCGACTTGCAAGACTGAAACTTGCGGAAAGTACAAGGCGCCCAACTGCGCGATTGTCATTCCGATTATGTACTGGCCCTCGCCTCCGACGTTGAACAAGCCGACGCGCGAAGCGAATGCCATCGCAAAGCCGCAAAAGACAAAGGGAACGGAATAATTGAGCCATTCTCCGACGTATCGTGGATTCCATTTTCCGTTGTTAAGATTAAAGCCCGTCATCGACTGAAAGAGCGCCTTGTACATTCCGCTGGGATTGCGGCCAACCAAGGCGATCAATATCGTCGCGAACAAAAATCCAAGAATTATTACCAAAACGCTGATTGAGCCCTCTGAAAGGGGCTTTCTTGCCTTAACGCCGTCGCTCACGATTTTACCCCCTCAAACGACTTGCCCGCCATCATCATTCCTATCTGGCGTTCGTCGACTTCGCCCGCGGCATAGGTGCCGACAATCTTTCCTTTGGAAATTGTAGCGATTCTGTCGCAAAGGTTCATGATTTCGTCAAGCTCAAAGCTGACCAAAAGAACCGCTTTGCCGGCGTCGCGCTCGGCGATGATTTTCTTTCTGATAAATTCAATCGCGCCGACGTCAAGACCGCGGGTTGGCTGGGCAAAAATCAAAAGGCTTGCGCCCATGCTAAGCTCGCGCGCGATGATAAGCTTTTGCTGGTTTCCGCCCGACATGGCGCCGGATTCCGCTCCGCCCTCGCCGCCGCGAATGTCAAAAGCGGCGGACAATTCCTCGCCGTTTTTTTCCATCGCTTCCTTGTCCAAGAAAAACTTGTTCTTTACAAAGGGCTCTTTATAGTAATTTTTGAGAGCGGCGTTTTCGCCGACGGTGAACTCGGCCACAAGGCCAAAGCGCTTGCGGTCTTCGCTTACGTGCGCCATTCCCATTTCTATGCGCTGGCGGACCGAAAGGTTTGTGATGTCCTTTCCGTTAAAGATTATCTTTCCGGCGCTAGGCTTAACAAGGCCGGTAAGGGCCGCGACAAATTCGCTTTGGCCGTTTCCGTCAACGCCAGCTATTCCGAGAACTTCTCCGGCGCGTACTTCAAGGCTTAGGTTGTCGACGGCAGTGATTCCGCGGCTGTTTTGAACGGAGAGGCTTTGGACTTGCAAAACAGTCGCCCCGATTTTTGGAGCGGCCTTTTCAATATGGAAGTTTACCGCGCGTCCGACCATAAGTTCGGCAAGCTTTTCTTCGCTGGTCGAGGCGACGTCAACGGTGTCTATCATTTGGCCGCGGCGCAAAATCGAGCAGCGCTCGGCTACGGCCTTTATTTCGTTAAGCTTGTGGGTGATAAGCAAAATCGTCTTTCCTTCTTTTTGAAGGAGGCGGATGATGTCCATAAGCTCGTCAATTTCTTGCGGAGTCAATACGGCGGTCGGTTCGTCAAAGATAATGATGTCAGCCTTGCGGTAAAGAACTTTTAGGATTTCCACGCGCTGCTGCATTCCGACCGTAATGTCTTGGATCTTTTCGTCAGGATTTACCTTAAGGCCGTACAAATCGCTTAAGGCCTGCGCCTCTTTCCTTGCCTTCTTTAAGTCTAGCAAACCAAGCCGGGTTTTTGGCTCGGCGCCCAAGACGATGTTTTCGGCGACAGTGTAGTTTTCGACCAACTTAAAGTGCTGGTGAACCATTCCGATTCCCAAAGCGGTCGCGTCGTTAGGATTTTTTAAATGGACTTCTTTTTGATTGATTTTTATCACGCCTGAATCCGGCGTGTAGGAACCGAACAGAACCGACATGAGAGTGCTCTTGCCGGCTCCGTTTTCTCCCAAAAGGGCGTGAACCTCATTCTTCTTAACGCGAAGCGTTACGTTGTCGTTGGCTAGAACATGCGGGAATCGTTTTGTGATTCCCAGCATTTCTACAGCCCATTCAGGATTTTGGCTTTCCATTAGTCGTCAATGGCGCCAAGGCCTTCGGGGGCGATTCCAGCGGCCAAAGCTTCCTTGTATGTCGGAACGATCTTAACGGCGCCGGAAACGATGTCCTTTTTGGCGGCTTCGATCGCGTCAACAACCTTGAGGCCAAGGTCCTTGTTGGCTTTTGAATAGTCAACGCCGTCGTCTTTAAGAGCCAAGTTGACTACGCCGCCAGAGAATGATCCGCTGGCGATATCGTTCAAAGCCATCAATGTTGAAGTCTCTACGCGCTTGATCATAGATGTAAGAACGGCAGACTTTCCTTCGGCGTAAACGCCGTCGGCGTATTGGTCTGAGTCAACTCCGATAGCCCAAACGTTCTTTCCGGCGTACTGCATTTCCTTGGCCTGCGCGATGGTTCCGTTTCCGGTTCCGCCGGCGGCAGAGAAAATGGCGTAAATGCCCATGTTGTACCAGTTCTTGGCTTGAGTCTTGGCCAATTCAGGCTTTCCCCAGTCGTTGGCGTAGTAGTCGAAAATCTCGGCGTTGGGATAAACGGCCTTGATTCCCTGAATGTATCCCATCTCAAACTTTGTGATCGTTGATCCCGGAACTCCTCCGATAAAGCCGAACTTGGGGTTGACGATTCCGTCAGCCTGGGCCTTGTAAGCGGCGGCAAGACCGACAAGGTAAGAGCCCTCTTCTTCGTGGAAAACGTATTCCTTAACGTTGGGGCGTCCAACCCAGTCAACATCAACGATCATGTACTTTTGGTCCGGATACTGGTCGGCGATTTCTGTGATCGCGTCGGCAAAAGTAAAGCCAGTGGCGCAAATAAGGTCGTAGCCTTCGTCGGACAACTGCTTGAGCGTAGGAAGATACTGGTCCTGCGTTTGGCAAGTTACGATGTCGTAAAGGCTTCCGCGGCTTTTTGCGTTTTCTACGCTTTCGCCGTAAAATTCAACGATTCCGCGCCAAGCGGCGGCGTTGAAAGACTTGTCGTCGATTCCTGTAGCGTCTGTCACAAGGCGAATTGTGGGGCGGTCTCCAGAGGCTTTCTTTGCGGATTCCTTTTTTGAGCATCCGGCAAAACCTGCGACAAGAGCGGCCGCCATTACTAAAACAAAGAGTTTTTTCATTTTTTAATGATCCTCCATGAAAAATGTGCTTAGATTATAGCGCATTAAAAAATAATGTTCAATTCTGCTATTGCATTTTTTTCTTCTATAATTTATAATGTTTTTTACTATGGCAGAATCACAGAGTTTTTTGGCAAAATTGTTCTCATCCCTCTTTAAGTCTGACGACCCGGAGGCAGAAAAAAAGCGCCGCATAAAGCAAATAGCGAAGAACCTTTCAAAGGCAAAATACCATTTTTACAAAAATGACGAGGTATTGCCCGCTTTTGCCAAATTGCTCTATGACATTTACAAAGCCGTTTTTCCGGCAAAAGCCATGTTCATGGCCCAAGAAAACCCCAACCGCCTAAAGGCATTGGCAGTAAACTACTCGCTTTCAGAAGAAGAGCACCAGTTGATCGAATCCCTTTCGGAAGAAGGAATCAAGGCCGCCGCCCAGGGCGTTCCGATTGACCAATTGGAAGAGCAAGTCAGGCAGAACATCGACTATTTCCTTCAGTTGTTCAACGGAGAAAAAATCGCGCGCATCGAAGCTCTTTACAGAAAGCTTATGATTTTTAAAAGCTTCTGTTCCTTTGACTTTTACTTTACCCTCAAAAAGTTCGACTCGTCGCTAAAGGAAGGCGAGTTTACAACCGTTCCCCACTTTGAAAAAATCAACGCGGAATACATCAGCGAAGACCTCAAGGACTTTTTGGCTGTGGCTTGGCTTTTGCCCGAACGCGAAGATTGGAACGACATGATCAAATTCTTCAAGGACACAAAAGGAAACGAGCCTGTCACATTGAACGTTTGGAACAAAATCTGCAACAAGATTAACTCCATCCGCCTAAGCCGCGTCTTTGAAATGATGATCCAAGTAATCACAAAGGACCCCAACTACATTCCCGACTTTACATACAACGAAGAGCCCATCGTAGACAACTTTATCGACAAGACAAGAAACGACGCCGAAAAAACTCTCAACTCAATCGTTTTGGCGCAGCAAAACAACAAAATCGACGGCATATTGGAGCAAATCTTTGGCACGACTTCAATCGAACGCCTTACAAATTACACGGCCACAAACTCCGCCCTATACGAGCGAAAGGGCTTGGGAACTTTTGACTATGTCCAACCGCTCAACTACTTTAAGGCCTTTTTGCTTGACTTTGTAAAAAAAGACGTGCGCGAATTCTCCGACTTGGTTTTGGTCCGCGGAACGTGGTCAACCCAAGCGCTTTCGGCGCCGATGTCAAACGCCTACCACGCGCTTTTGGAAACAAGCGACACGATTTTGGCCTTTGACGCAAAAATCGCCGAAGACGCCGAAATCGGAAGCAGAATCAAGACCCATATGCCCAGGGCCGAGCGCGACAAGGAAGCGAAGAACATCATCGGAACTTTAATCGGCGACCTTAATGACGAAGCAAAGACAATGTTGGTTGACGGAACGAAAAACCTAATCACAATCGCAAAGACGACAAAAACCCTTCTTGAGGACTACGCAAAGCCAAAGGGAGAGGTAATCATTAACTGGAAGGAATTGGACAAATTCGCCGACCACCCGGTTAAGGAATTGGGCGTCGGCGTTTACAAGCACATCTACTTGTTCGTGCAGCTAATGCAAAACTGCTTAAAGTAAATTTTTGGCGCCGCAACAATCACGCCTGCTTTTCCGGGTATAGGCCGGGAACCAAAAATTCTTTTGGCAGTTTTGACGGACGGCCTTGGGTATTAACAGTTGCCCAAGTTACGTCGGCTTCAACGCAAACGGTTCCGTCTTCTTTTCTAATAACCTGCCGCAGCGTTCCCCTAATCGCTCCAGTGTCGATCGGCTCGACGTCGATAAAAAGCTTGTCCATCAAAAAAGCGCTTGCCTTGTAATGAATGTCAATGTGAGTGATATAAATGTAATAGCCGGCCTTTATCATCTCTTTGTAATCAAAGCCGATGCCGTTCAAAAACTGCATTCTTCCGTATTCAAGGTAATTAACGTACACGGCGTTGTTTACGTGTCCATAGGAATCGCATTCGTAAGTGCGAACGATAAGATCAGAAGTTACTTTCATAAAGGGGATTATATAGAAAACTTAGGCGTTGTTCAACACTGAATCGACCAAGCGCTTAAAGGAGTTGTCTTGAACCACGCTTCCAGTTTCCACGTCGTCTACGATTGAGAACACGCCGTTTGAGTCTTGAACGATGGCGTTGCTGTCAGCGTCAGGCAATTCATAAATATTGGCGTCCTGGCCAAAGGTTGAGAACATAAAGGATTCAGTGTTTGAAAGCGGAATCGCCGCAGCCTCGCTTGCCGCGCCTTGGCTGTCAGCCGGCTCAACTTCTTTGGGCTGGGAGGCGGCGGACAAATACTGCGGCTTTCTTTCAAAGTTAGGCTTTTCGGTGGTGAACGTCGAGGCGACATCCGTTCCGTCGTCAAGATTTTTATTTTCTGGAGCGCCAAATTCCAAGGGCTCGGAGAACTCTTCTTTTTCCTCAACTTCGGAAACGCCAAAGTCTTCGGGCGAAAGTTCCTTAAAGTAATCCTTTCGTTCGCCTTCCAGAGTGCCGTTAACCTTCTCGTCGTCATCCCATGCGTCAAGGTCTGTGTAGTCAGGCTCTTGGATGGAAAAGTTTTTGACGACCTCTTCGGTTTCTGCGTTGGGAGCGAAGTTTTCTCTAACGTTAGTATAGGGATCAAGCTCTTTGTCGCCGACAACTTCGACAGTTTCTGGATCCTCGTCTTTCTTTATGCGCAAGGCGAAGAAGTCGTCGGCGACGTTTTCCGTAATGTCAACGTCGCCCTCGTTTTTCGATGACAATTCCGAGGCAAAATCCAAAAGCGTTTTATGGTCTTCGTCGCTTTCGGGCTCGGCAATTTCGACAGTCTCAGGTTCGTCATCGGACAAGGATTCGGCAAGGGCGGCAAGATCGTCGTCAACCTCTTCAACAGTCTCAGCTTCTTCGACAGGCTGGACGTCTTCGATTTCTTCAACCTCTTCCAAGTCCTCGACAGGCTCTGCATCTTCGACTTCCTCAACTTCCTCGACTTCTTCCAAATCGTCGACGGCTTCCGCTTCTTCGACCGCCTCGGCTTCTAGCGGAGATTCTAGAGCGGCAGCAGGCGCATCGCTTTCATTTTCATCAACTGTTTCAAGAGGCGCAACTTCTTCCAAGTCCTCAACGGCCTCAGCCTCGCCTATCTCTTCGACTTCCTCAACTTCTTCAATCGGCTGGGCGTCTTCTATGGCCTCAGCTTCTTCAATCGGCTGGGCGTCTTCAATCTCTTCCACTTCTTCCGCGGCCGGCGTTGCGGGAACGGGAGCCGCGGCTACAACTGTTTGAGGCGCGGCCGGCGCTTGAACGGCTTGAACTTTAAGGCTTCCGCTTGACAAAAGCTCTTGGAGCATCGCCTTGATTTCTTGGGCGCCTTCCGCGCCAAGGCCGCCGTTTGCCGCGCCGCCGTTGGGCTTTAGGTTCATCGCGGCGAACAATTCGTCCCAGCTGCGGTTGATCAATTCCTCAACTTGGGCCTGGCGCTTTTTGGCGCGGCTTCCAAGGCTTTGAATGATTTCTTTTGTAACAGCGTCGCGGCGGCCGCTTATCGTCTCCCAGTTAAGGGCTTCTTTTTTGGAAAGGTATTCGTCAACAACGCCAAGCTGCAATGACTTGATTCTCTCGCGGATAACAGTCTCGTCGTCGCGGCGCAAATTCAAAAGCAAAAAGCAAATCAAGAAAATCGAAATGAAAACGCAAATTAAAATAAGAACGCGGGCCGAAGCCGGAAGCGCGAAAATCTCGTCGTTGTATATTCCGCAAGCAAAAACTCCTGACTTGGATTTTTGGCTTACGGCAACCCAATAATTTTTCTTTTGCTCGTCAATCGAAAGCAAGCGCTCGGCGGCGCCGGAGTTTTTATTCCACGCGTCAAACAAGGCTTCCGAAAAATCTTCCTGGCCAACAGACGGCAAGCCAAAGACATAGCCGCAAAGGCAATCGGCGCCGCTTTTTCCGTTCGACAAGAAGCTTGCGTTTTCGCCGATAGAAATCAAGTTTTTCTTAAGAAGAACGTTGGCAAAGTCCAAGGCGTTGACGTAAAAAATCGCGCTTCCTCTAAAGACTGAATACTTGTCGTAAAGGGGGAAAGAGAAAACGATTCTGTTCTCTTTGTCAAAATAAATTTTTTGGCCGGCTTGCAAGTCTCCGCCAGTGTCGCCGCAAGAAACGATTTGCGCGGGAATCTCTTCGTTTCCAGACAAAGTGTAGCATTCCAAATAATTTTTGTAAGCCGTCAAATTGTTTTTTTCGTCGCGGCGCAAAATGTCGGAATGGAACGTTGAATAATGAATTGAGTTTTGATTCTTGTCCAAAACGCGCAAGCCCAAAAAGCCTTGGGTTGACGAGCGCAACTCTCCCAAAGCCTCGCCGCGCGCAAGGACATCCTCGTCGGAAGGCTTGGCTTCGACAAAAGTTTGGACGGAAGAATTTTTTAGGAAGGCGCTTTGTCCAAGCGCGAACCGTTCCGTCAAAGTCTTTAGGTAATCGTCGTAGGCTAAAGAAATGCCGTCAAGTTTTTTGTTGATTTGAGAAATTTTAGCGGGTTCGTAAAAGCGCGCGTCGATTGCGGAAAACAATCCCGCAAAGGCCGCCACAGCAAAGGCGCCAAAGAGCATCACTGATATTAAAACGCTTAAGGCAGTTTTTTGACCGCTAGTCATACTTTTCTTCTTATCTACTTATATTATCGGCAATTCAACCTTTTTTCAATAGCGCTTTTTATAAGAAGACTTTTGCGCTAGAATAAGGCGAAGATGAAAAAAATCTACGACCTGGAAGCCGAAGAAAATAAAAAGACGCGCGCCTTTTTGGTGGGCCTTCCCCTCCTTCAAAATCCCGGAGGACTAGCCGAACTTGACGGCCTTATTTGGACCTTGGGAATGGAAAACGCCGGCCAAATGATTTTGCAGCGCCTTGACGTTCAGCCCGCCTACGGAATGGGAAGCGGAAAAGCAAAGGAAATTTGCCAGGCCGCCCAAGAAGCGGAGGCCGACTGCATCATTATGGACTGGGAGCTTGACCCGACCAAGCAGCGAAACTGGGAAAAATTGGCCAAAATCCCAGTTTTTGACAGGCAAGAAGTGATAATCCGCATTTTCGCTAGCCGAGCCTCCACAAAAGAAGCCGTTTTGCAAGTGGAATTGGCGCGTTTGGAGTATTCGCTGCCCCGTCTGGCGCACATGTACGGCGACCTAGCCCGCCAGCGCGGCGGAAACTACGGTTCCAAGGGAGCGGGAGAAAAGCAGTTGGAGCTTGACCGCCGGCAAACCCGCCTTAAAATCCAGCAATTAAAGGCTGAACTGGCGAAAGTAAGGCAAAACCGCGCCACGCAAAGAAAGAGACGGCAAAAGATTCCGCTTCCGACAATAGCGCTTTGCGGCTACACCAACGCCGGAAAGTCTTCGCTTATGAACGCTCTTACAGGAAGCGACACCTTGGTTGAGAACAAGCTTTTTGCCACGCTGGACCCGTTGACGCGGCGCATAAAACTGGCCGGCGCAGAAATTCTTTTGACCGACACGGTAGGCTTTATCTCAAACCTGCCCCACCAGCTTATAGACGCCTTTAAGTCAACATTGGAAGAAGCCGCCATAAGCGACGCGCTTTTGATCGTGATCGACGCCTCCGACCCAAACGCTTTGTCCCAGGCAAAGACCGTAAAGGACGTCTTGCAGGAAATCGGAGCGGACGAAAAAAAGACGCTTGTGGCCTTGAACAAAATCGACGCGGTTGAAGAAGGCGTTTGTTTGGCCTTGCTAAAGGACGAATTTGTCGGGGCGGTGGAAATCAGCGCGAAAACGGGACTTGGACTTGGCTTGCTTAAGGAGCGAATTTCTGCTATCATCAAAGAATGAGCGTAAAAGTTAAGATTGACTGGAACAGGCTTCTTCCCCTTGTCGCGATTGGAATCGCCGGCTTGATAGTTTTGGGAACCATCATCGCCCTTATCGCCGGAAAAAGGCCCGGACTTGCCTACAGAAAAAGCGATCCCGTCAGCGCGGAGCAAATAAAGGGCTCCGGCCCGGAGCAAATGCAGTTTAAGGAGTTTGGAACGCTAAGAACCCGCCTCCTTCCAGAAGAAGGCTCAAAAGAAGCCGGCTCGGTCTTGCTTGTAACGCCCTGGCTTTCGTACGACACCACCGACTCCGCCTTTTACGAGGAACTCGTTTCCAAAAAGAATATGTTTTCGTCATACATCTTGGAATTCTTTTCCGACAAGTCCAAGAACGCCCTTCTCTCCATCGGCGAAAAGGAAATCAAGCGACTCTTGCTGGAGCGCTTTAACAGCCAATTGACGTTGGGAAAACTTAACGCGATTTACTTTGACGACTACATTTTCCTTGACTAAAAGCGCAACAAAAACGCGCCAAAAGTGTCTTAATTTGCAAGAAAAGAAGGAGATTAAATTATGAATTCCGAAATCACGTCGCAAACCGCTCAGGTTGTAATAGCAGTAGTTCCAATCGTAGGAATCGCAATTGGCGGAGTGATTCTATTCTTTTATCTTTTGTGGACCCACCACGAGACAAAGCTTAGAATCCGCACCGGCGCCTACAAGGCTCCGGAGTTTGACCTAAAGACTTTTTCGCTTTTGGCCGGCCTTTTGCTTACGGGAATAGGAATTATTCTAAGCCTGCTTTTTGCGTTGATTGACGGCTTTTCATACGCTTTGCTCGGCGGCTTGCTTCCGCTTGCCGTTGGCGTTTGCCTGCTCATTTTTTATAAAATCAATCCTGACTTTAACGACAAAAAATGAACAAACAGCGTACCTCGGACAAAGAGCGCGAGGCGGCATACAAAAGAGACTCTAAGCTTGTTCGCGAAGTTTTGTCGGGCAACACGTCGGCCTTTGCCGAATTGATGTCGCTCTACAAAAAGCGAATAGAAGCCTTAGGAATGAGTTTCTTTAAAAATCCCGCCGACACGGAAGACTTTGCCCAGGACGTTTTTCTAAAGGCTTACACAAAGCTGGATTCCTTTAGAGGCGAGTCGCTATTTTCCACCTGGCTAACGCGAATGGCTTACAACACGGCCATCAACGCGGTGAACCGCAGGTCGGAATATGTTTCAATAGCGGACGAAAGCTTGCTGCCGGACAACGGGCTGACTCCAGAAGAAAAAGAATTGCGGCTATTAACGATGGAAGCCGTAAGAGAATCCCTTAAGGAATTGCCTGACAAGTACAAGATCGTTCTTGACCTTTACTTTTTTTACGACAACTCCTACACCGAAATCAGCGAAATCACTTCGCTTGCGGAAAACACTGTAAAATCGCACATCTTTAGGGCAAAAAAATTGCTGCGCGAAAAGATAGTTGCAAAAGGATTGGTTGAAAATGAAGAATTGTAACGACGTGATGGAAGCTTATTTGGGCTTGGACAAAGGGGAACGAATTCCTTTTGGAATCACTTTGCATTTATTGGCTTGCAAAAACTGCAGAAAGCAAGTGCGGCTTTTAAAGCAAGCCGAAAAATCCGCCGTGCCAAATCCTTGCTCGCAAACCGCGCTTGACGACGCCGCGATCCTTGCCGTAATGAACAAGATCATGACAAAAAGCGACTCGCAAAAAAATCCAATTTCGCTTTCAAAGTGGATAATCGGCGGAATTCTTATGATTCTTTTGTTCGTCGCTTTTAGCGTCTTTGCAAAGCCGGGCTCAAACCATTTTCTTACGGTTTCAACCTACATCGAGCTTGCGGCGCTCGTCACCGTTTACTGCGTTCTTTTCATCCGCAGCAACCTGGATTTTTTTGTAAAGAAAATTAACTCTATCCCAAAAGAGCAAGGGGATTTACCATCTTTCCGCGCTTAAAGACTGTAAAGTGCAAGTGCGGGCCGGTTGAAGCGCCTGTGCTGCCGACGCGGCCGATGACAGTGTTGGTGTCCACCCACTGGCCTTTTGCGCAACCGATGGCGGACATATGGCCGTAAAGGGTCTTGTAGCCGTTCAAGTGGTTGATTATTACGTAGTTTCCGTAAGTATTGTTGTAGCCAGTCTCGGCCACGCGGCCGGCCATTGCGGCGTAGATTCTTGTTCCCTGCGGGCAAGCCATGTCCAAGCCTCCGTGCCATGAGCGGCGGCCGGTAAAGGGACTGGGCCTCCAGCCAAAGTATGAAGTCAAGCGGTACCAAACGTGCAAGGGCTTTCTAAACAAGTCGCCGTTGATTTCGCTAAGGGTAATGCTATCCATTTCGGCGCCGGGAACAAAGATCGAAGAGCCGGCCTTAAGCTCGGAGCCTACGTCCAGCTTGTTCACAAAGGCGCACTTTACGGCGTCAACCTCGTATTTTTCGGCGATTGTCGTAGGAGTCTCGCCGTCTTTTTTTACCGTGTACAAGATTCCCTCTTCCGACGGAATTTTTATGTACTGGCCCGGCTGAATCAAGCGGCTGGCGCGAATGTTGTTGACGCTGATCAACGTGTCTTGGCTTATGTCGTATTTTTCGGCGATGAGGCCGATCATGTCGCCCGGGCGGATTCTGTAAGTCCAATATGTAAGGGGCTTTAAGTCTTGCTCTTGCTCGGAATTTTCGGCGGCTTCGGCTTGAGCCAAAAGCTGGGCGTTGCGCTCGTCCTCCAGCTTTGAAAATTCCTCGCTGTACTGAGGCATAACGGGAGATTCGTAACCGCCCCGGCCGTTTTTGGGAAAATTCCTTACTAAAAACAATGTCGTTCCGGCGACAAAAGCGCCTAAGCAGAAAGTGAGTCCTAGCTGTACAATGTTCTTCTTAAAGAACGCAAGAATTTTACCCATCATCGCATCATACCCCATTTTGTTTTTTTATTCAAGTTTATTTTTTATCCAAGCCTATCAAGTAAGTCTCAAAGCTCTCTTTGCGGCAGGCTTCGGGCTTAAAGCCCTTGGCGCTTCCGAATATTTCCCTCATTTTTTTCAACAACTCGCCCTGGGCGCCGCTTTGAAAGATTTTTACGGCGAATTTTCCGCCTGTTTTTAGCATGTTTTGAGCGTACCAAATGGCCATTTCGACCAAGCCTTCGGAACGGGCGGTGTCAACCATTCTATTTCCAGTTGTAAGGGGAGCGGCGTCGCAAACGACCAAGTCATAGGGGCCTTGTGCCTTGATTTTTTCGCGGATTTCCTTTGCGTTCAAGTCGCCTTGAAAAAAGACCAAGTTGTCGCCATGGACAGTATTTGAAAGGGGGTTCAAGTCGCAAGAAACAACCTTGCCCGACCCTTCCATTTTTCTTAAAAGATAAGTGGTCCAACTTCCAGGAGCGCTTCCCAAGTCCAAAACAGTCGAATTCTTTTTGATGAATGAAAACTTTTGGTCAATTTCTTCCAGCTTGTAAACTGAACGAGCCGGATAGCCTTCGGAAAAGGCTTTCTTTGACCAATAATCGGGCTTTTCATAACTATTTTGGCTCATAGATTACTTTTCGGCATTACGCGCCGGAAAGTTTATACCGCTCGTGTTGTAGTTGGAAATACCATAACAGTATGTCCGAGCGGATTTCGCGCAAGCGCGGCCTAATCTTTGACCCCGCCCCGTAAGAAATTCGCAAAAGACAAAGCAAGATCCGAGTCAACTTTCTTTTCCAAAGCGCGCTTGGCCCGGTCAAGAGAGTCGTCGGGACTAAAGGAAGCCGCCCTGCCCTTTATCGACTCAGACCACAAGGAGCCGCTGGTCGAGGAATCGTTCAAGGCGCATGTTATGGCAAAGAAAGTTTGCCAGGATTCCTTGTCTTTGGAAAGCTTTTGTTCAAACGAAAAATCCGCGGCAAGCGAATAACGCTCCCCGGAAGACTTTGAAAGCCTAAAGCCAAAGTCGTTTAAAAGCTGGCAAAGGGCCGAGTACGCCATAGAGTCCTTGTCGCCCTTTACGCTAAGGTAAACGGGAATCTTTTTTGCAACTTCGATTCTTTGCGCGCGGATTTCTTGCGGAGACTTTGACGAAAGGCTTTTTGCAAGGCCCGAATTTATCACGAACAGCCGGTCCAAAAGCTTTTTGTTTTGAACGGCCTTGTCTTGCGCGATAAAAAGGTTTGCAAAGCGGTCTATCGTATTGTTCTTTGTGTAAGACTCCAAGCGCTCGATTTCCTTGTTGTTGGCGTCAAAGGCGGCTTTGTAAAGCTTTGAGGCCTCCTCCTTGTCCATAACCGCCAAGGAATGCCATTTTACTCCGTCAAAAAAGCGCGCCTTGATTTCGACGCCGATCAACTCGCTTGAGTCTACGCGAAAGTTGGCGTTTTGCTCCCAGCTGGCTTCCTTGCTGACTTGGCCCTCCTTGCCTTGAGCCATTTTTCGGTTGGCGTTTTCGTTGGAGGAAATTATTTGGCTAAAGATTGCCGCAAAATTTATAAAGGCGTCGTTGTCGGCGGAATCCTGCGAATGGGCGGAGCCGCTTGCCGTCATGTAGCGGCTGTCGGGATATGCGGAAGGCTTTGAGTAAAGCCAATCGGGCTCGTCGGCAAAAACTCTCGTCGCGGCTTTTTCGGCGGCCTTCTTATCTTTTTTTGCCGCAAATATTGGGCTTTGCATTAAAGCGACCGCAAGAATGACGGCCAAAAAGGAATTTACTTTTGGCATATCGACTCCACAAGAACAGGCCGGCCGGAGACAACCTTTACGTTTTCAACGACCTCTTTTTTTCCGTTTGAATACTCGACGGTGACCGTGTAGATTCCGGGATTGACGGTAAAGCCCGCGGCGTAGGCCTTGCTAAAAAGCGCCTGCGACTGCCTTACGTCGGCCATCTCGGATTTGTCGATGGCCCTAAGGCCTTGCGCTCCGGCAATGACGGCCACAACGGTAAGGAAGCCCTCGGTGGGATCGTTTTTAATCGTCGCGACAATGCCCGCCAAGCCCACGGCCTTTTTGCTTGTGGACCTCCACACGCTGCGCCAAGCGGCCTTATGGGCCTTTAGGTCAACGTCGTTGATCGCGGCCTTGTCAAAGTCCTCAAGCAAAATCGCCTGCTTGCTTGCATTTTGGCCCTCTCCTTGGATTGTCACGCGCGTAGCCTTTACAACATCCTTTTGCGGAAGGCATTCCGGCCAAACATACTTGAACCTAAGCGCGTTTTCGTATCCGCAAATGGAAGAAATAGTCCGACCCACGTCCAAAAGGTCAATGGCAAGCCAATCGGTATGCTGCTTTCTTTGCGCGATGGTTCCGGTCAGGGCCAAAACTTCTATGCGGCCCTTTCCGTAAGGAAGCTCGGCGCTGTCAGTCTCTATTTGAGGCGCCAAAGACTTAAGCTCGCGGACTGTAAAGTCGTCTACATAGCTTCCGTTTTGGGCGCCGATAACGATTTGCAAGTAGTCGGCCAAGGACGAAGTCTTGTAAATCAAGGAATCCTTTTGGCTGGCGCTAAGTTTTTTTGGAATGCTGTAGGGAACGTGGAAAGTAACGCCGATCATTCCAAGCGCGGCTTCCATTTCGGCCGGCCCCGCGTCGCTTCCGTTTTTTGAAGTGTCGTCGTTGTCCCTCAAGATAAGTTCGCCGTAATCGGCCACGTATTTTTTTTGCTTGTCGTAGACGCGGGTCAACAAGTTGTGGGCCAGCTCAACGTTCCCCATCTTGTAGGCGTTAAGCGCGGCAAAAGTGTCCACAAGCAAAAACTCGTACATGGTTCCGCTATACTCTTTTAGGTTTTCGTTAAGGATTGTAGTGGCCGCGCCTTGAACGATTGACTTGGCAAAGGCGTCGTCAAGAGCCCGTGTGGTTTGGTCAAATTTTTTGTCAGCCTCTTCGTAATAGCCGCCCCTAAAAAGAATCAAGGACTGGTCCAGCATCTTTGCGATGTTGGCCTTTGATCCCAAGGACTCAATCATTCCAAAAGCTTTGTCAAAGTCTTCGTCCTTTACGGCCTGGTCGTAGCCGGCGTCGTCAAAGCGGACTCGGCTTACCTTTTTTTTGGGCGCCTTTTTCTTTTTGGGGGAACCGTTCTCCTGGCTTTCTTGCGGCTCCGCGCCTTCCGCAACGTTTGAAGTTGTGGCGCACGAAGCCAAGAAGAGACAGGCAAGAGAAAGCAAAATTACAAAAAGCTTAAGCGCGCGTTTTTGCATCCTAGAGCTTTACTTTTTGGTTTTTGATGTACTTCTTAATCTCTGAGTTTTCGCCCTGCCAAATGATTTTGTTGGACTCGATGTCAGTCAAAGTAACGTAAACAAAGTATGAGCGGACGGTGTACTTTCCGGCTGACTCAACCTGCGTCTTTACGGAGCCAGTCATAATGTAGTCGGCGGCCTTTTCGTTGTCGATTTCTTTGGCCGTTCCGTATTCTACATGCTCGGCCTGGTCAGCCTTTTCTTCGCGAAGCTCGCCGCGCTCGTCCTTGCTGGCCACAAATTCCAAGGCACCGTTGTTGATGATGGCGGTCTGCATTTTTTTGGCGACGATCGAAGTGTCGATGCGCTCGCTTGAGTCGTTCTTGATTTTTCCTACAATGACATAGGGAACGCGGCCCTTTGTCTTTTCAAACTTGGCCACGCGGGGAGAAGAAACACAGTCGTTTACGAGCGTTTCGCAAACAAGCCTGATGTCTGTGTCGTTCCAATATCCGTCAAGGTCGATTACTTTGTCCGCGTCAACGCGCTTTACCTTTGGCTTTGCGCAAAGAAAAGACACGGCGCATGTCATAGCAATGGCAAACAATACAAATTTCTTCATAATCCATCTCCTGTAATCTGGTTATGCATATAAAACCAATAATTTGCGCTATTGTAACATAAAAGGCCGTTTTTTTCAACTTAAAAAGCTTGCTTTGACATTCCGCGTTTTTATTGTATAATGTAAGAATGAATCAAGAAATCGACCAAATCAAGGACAAGATAGAGAATATATTGCAGGCGGAACTGCCGCAAAGCCCTTCAAAGGAATGGCTTTTGGACACTTTTGGAACGGAAGAGGCGCTTTCGCAAAAAGGCTTGGACGGCCTTTTGTCTCCCACGCGGGAACTAGTAAAGCAAGGCGGAAAGCGCTGGCGGCCTGTCTTTATGGTATTGTGCGCGCAAATGGCAACCAAAGACCAAAAGAAGATTCAAGACGCCTATACGCTTAGCCCCCTTTTGGAATTTGTCCACACCGCAAGCTTGATTCACGACGACATCGAGGACCGGGCCGACGAACGGCGCGGAAAGCCTTGCGCCTACATCACCTACGGCCTTGACACCGCCCTAAACGCGGGCGCCTGGCTTTACTTTAAGGCGGCAAACTGCATAAACAAGCTTGACTTGGAGGCCGGCAAAAAAATCGCCTGCCACGAGCTTTACCAGATGGAATTGCGCCGCCTGCACTTGGGCCAAGCGATGGACATCGCCTGGCACCGCGACACGGGCTTTTTCCCGACCGTACAAGAATACCAACAAATGGTCCAGCTAAAGACCGGAACGCTTTCTTGCATGGCCGCGCGCCTGGGCTTTTTTGCCGCCCAAAAGGACAAGGCGCTGATAGAAAAAGCCGGGCTAATCGCCGCAGGAATCGGAATGGGCTTTCAAGTTCTTGACGACGTTCAAAACCTCACAAGCGGAAACCCCGGAAAAAAGCGCGGCGACGACATAATCGAAGGAAAAAAATCCCTTCCGGTATTGCTTCACGTTCAAGAGCGCCCGCAAGACAAGGCAAAAATCTCAGGCCTCTTTGAGCGCGCGGCCAAAGAAGGAATCCAAAGCCCCGCAATCGAAGAGACTATCGCGCTTTTGGAAAGCTCCGGCTCGATTAAAAAAGCCTATGAATTTGGAAACCAAGACGCAAGCCAAAAAGCGCTTGAATTAACTTCGCTTTTGGAAGATAATGGTTCCGGAGCGGCTCAAATGATTTTGGACATGTTCGCCAAAATCCAGCGCTAAAAATTTGCCAAGGAAAAGCAATGCTTGAATCAGCGGACTTTTTAAACAACCAAGCCATAGAACTCACCTCGCGCGGAAACTTTTCCGAGGCCATCGCTTGCTACAAGCGCGCCATAACGATCGAGCGCGAAAACCATTTGCTTTGGTTCAACTTGGGAATCACCTACCAAAAGCAAGGCGACTTGCGCGGCGCCAAAAGAGCGCTGACAACCGCCTACGAAATGAACCCCGAAGACATAGAGTCAATCGAGCAGCTTGCCATTGTCTGCCTTGACCGCAAGGAATTCTTTGAGGCGATTCAATACTGCCAGCTTGGCCTTGACCTAAACCCGCTCAACGCCCACTTGTGGAACACGCTGGGCGTAGTCTTCTTTAACCGCGAGGAATACGACTTTGCGGCCGAAGCCTTTGAGCGCTCGGTTTCGATCAACCCCTACTACTACGACGCCCTATACAACTTGCGCGACACATATTCGGAATTGGGAAACAAGGCTGGCCAAGCGGAATGCTCCGAGCGCCTTTTAAAGCTTAAGGAACCAAAAGAGGATTTATGACGCAAAGCGCCGAAGTGATTTCAGTTTCTGAAGACGGAAAAGAAGCCCAAGTTTGCCCCATCGTTACAGACGCCTGCCTTACTTGCAAGGAAGGATGCGCAAGGCGCGGAAGCCCCTTTACGGCCTCCAACAACCAAGGCTTTGAATTAAAGGCCGGCGACCTTGTAAGAATCACCGCATCGCAAACGGCCGAAAGCTTGCAGGCGATTCTTGCGCTGCTCATTCCGGCGGCGTGCGCGGTGTCTACGTTTTTTGCGGCAAATCCATTAAGCCGCGCCTTGTTTCAAAGAGAAAGTTCAGAAGGCTTTAAAGCCCTTTGCGTTTTGGCGGGAATATTCGTTCCAAGCGCGGCAGTGATGGCCTTAAGCAGATTTAAGATCAGGCCATCAAAGCCTTGCATTGACAAAGTTTACTAGGCCTTCAAATGCTCGCGCGCCAAGGCGCTGATTTCGTCGGCCATTTTCATTAGCGACACTTGCTTTTGCACGCCGCCCATTTCCCAACCGACGCGGGGCATTCCGTAAACGATGCTGGACTCTTCGTCCTGTCCCAAAGTCCAAGCGCCTTGCTTTCGCATCTCGGCAAGCTCAACGGCGCCGTCGCGGCCCATTCCGGTCATGATTACGCCAAGAGCGTGGTTCTTGTAAACTTTGGCCACAGATTCAAACATAACGTCGGCGCTGGGCCTGTGTCCGTTTCTCTGCGGGTCTTGAGTCAAATGAATAAAGCGCTCGCCGGCGTTTTCCGTAACCGTAATGTGGTTGTCGCCGGGCGCGATGTAAACCGTTGAGTCAACGATCTTTTCGCCTTCTTCCGCTTCTTTTACAGTCAAGGGGCAAATCTTGTCCAAGCTTTCGGCAAAGGCCTTTGTAAAGCCTTTTGGCATATGCTGCACGACAAGCACGGGCTGCTTTAGGCGCGGGTCGATCATTTTGAAAACGTCGCGCAAAGCGTTTGGTCCGCCGGTGGAAATACCGATTGCGATAACCTCGATGTTTCCGCCTTCTCTAATCGGAGTAACGACTACAGGCTCTTTCTTTTCTACAGTGTTAAAGCTGAGAATCTGAGCCGGGTCAAGCTTTGGCTTTTGAACGGGAGCGTTGTCGTCGGCCTTTTTGTTGGCAACAAAAGATTCGGCCTTAAGAAGCTTTCTTTGCTTTTGGAAGAATTCCGGAATGTAAGGAATCTTTCCTTGGCGGCGGGCGTACTGCGAGCCGTAAGAGGCCAGCATGTCGATAAGCTGGTCGGCGACTTCCGAAATATCGGCCGAAACAGAACCGGCCGGTTTTGTGATAAAGTCGGCGGCGCCCAATTCCAAGGCTTCCATCGTAATGGCGGCGCCCTTTGTGGCCACGCTGGAAAGCACGACTACAGGAATCTTGATGCGCTTTTCCTTTCGCGCCCTAAGGAATTCGATGCCGTTCATAATCGGCATTTCGATGTCAAGAACAATAATGTCGGGGTTTGTCTCTTCAATTTTTTCCAAAGCCATTTGGCCGTTGGAAGCCTTTGCCACAACCCTCATTCCTTCAGTGCCGTCTATAATACGGCTAATCAGATTTCGCATCAAAGCGGAATCATCGCAAATCAATACCGAAATGTCATCCATTGCGTTCCACCCTTGCTATTTAAGTTGCTTTTGATAGAAACAAGCCCAATCCGTCTTTAGGAATTCAAAGTTGGTTTTCATTCCGAACAAAGATTCGGAGTGGCCGATGAATAAGTAAGAGTGCGGAGCGAGCGCGTCCCAGAAGTGATTTATTACGCGAAGTTGCGCCGGTTCGTCAAAGTAAATCAAAACGTTGCGGCAGAACACAATGTCCAAATTGCGCATGCCGCTGTCGTTCTTTAAGTTGTGGTAGTCAAAGCGAATCGTGTCCATAAGATCCTTGTTGGCTTGGTAGCCGTCGGGAGTCTTTGTGAAAAAGCGCTGCAAGTATTTGTCGGGAATTCCTCCGATGCGGGCGTTGGGATAAAAGCCCTGCTTTCCGACCATAAGCGATTTGAGCGAAAGGTCGGACGCCGTGATTTGGAATGTGTACGGCGGAGGAAGAATGTCCTTAAGAATCATGGCGATCGTGTACGGCTCTTCTCCGGTTGAGCATCCGGCGCTCCACACTTTGATAACCTTGTTGCCCGTATTCTTTTTTTCTTCAAGAATATGGGGAATTACGTAGTTGACCAAAGCGTCAAAGTGCGGTTGGTTTCTAAAGAATCTGGTAAGGTTGGTCGTGACAGCGTCCAACATTATCTTCATTTCTTCGCGGTTGGAGATAATAAGCTTGTAATAATCGTCAACGGAAGCTAGTTTTTTCTCTCTCAGGCGCTCCTTTAAACGGCTGTCCAACACTGACCTGTTGGTGGCGGAAAACGTGATACCGCTTTCATCGTAGATAGTCTTTCTGAAGCGCTCGAACTGTTCGTCTGTCAATAAATCAGCCATAATAAATTATTATACACCAGAATTCAAAAAAAGTAAATGAAATTCTTAAAGAAATTTTCCTCCGTTTTTAGGCTAGAATTCCGGTAACTTTCCTTAAATCCACGGCCTCAGCCATGTGCTCGGCGGCGATTTGCGGGCTTTGCTCCATGTCGGCGATGGTCCTTGCGATCTTTTTGCAAGAAGCGATCGCCCTGGGCGAAAAGTCATAGCGGCAGGCGGCGTCTTGCAAAAGGCTTTGGGCCTGGCTGGACAGCTTGCAAATTTCGGGAATTTCCTCCGGCCTTAGGCGGGCGTTCTTGCAAGCCTGCCGCGATCTTTGGGCTTTGACGGCCCTGGCGATGGGAAGGCGCAAATCGTCGGTCGAGCAGCCCAGCGGCCGCGAAGCTCCGTCTTGGTCAGGAAGGTCCACCCTTACCCTTAGGTCGATTCTGTCCAAAAGGGGCGCCGAAAACTTCTTCCAGTAAAGCTCGATCGACCGCGCCGAGCAAAGGCAAACCTTTTTGTCCGAGCCGTAGTTTCCGCAGGGGCAAGGGTTAGAAGCCATCAAAAGCTGAAAGTTGGCCGGGTAAACCGCCGTTCGGCCGGCCCGGCTTAGCGCGATCTTTTGGCTTTCCAAGGGAACCCTCAGCATTTGCAGAACGCTGGACCTAAATTCCGCCGCCTCGTCCAAAAAAAGCGCGCCGTTATGGGCCAGAGAAATCTCTCCGGGTCTGCATTGGACTCCTCCTCCGCACATGCCCTCGACGCTTGCGCTCATATGAGGCTGCCTAAAGGGCGGAATTCTAACAAGGCCCTGGCTGGGCCCCATCAAGCCTGCGATTGAATGTATCCTTGTGACGCTTTGCGCCTCCTCCTCCGTAAGCAAGGGAAGCAAGGACGAAAACCTCTGCAAAGTCAAGCTTTTTCCGCAACCCGGCGGCCCAAAGGCAAGCAAGTTGTGGCCGCCAGCCGCCGCTATCGCGCAAGCCCGGACCAGCTCCTCCTGGCCGTAAAGCTCCTCAAAGCCGCAGCCGTCATAGACCGGCGGGAACAAAACGCCCTCAATCTCCACGCAGCCCTTGGGAACGGAGTCAGGGGCGCGCTCGCTTTTGGAATCCGTAAAAAGGCTTTTGTCAAAAAGCGCCTCAAATGCCTCGCGCAAATTCTGGGCGCCAAAAACCTTCATCCCCAAGGCTTCCCTAGCCTCGTTGGCGTTGGCGGCCGGCACAAGGCAGTACTCGATTCCGGCGGCCCTTGCGCTGGAAGCCGCCGCGTGAACGGCCCTTACAGGACGCAACGCGCCCGAAAGCTCAAGCTCGCCCAAAACAAGGATGTCCTCTCCGACTGCGGCTTCTTGGCCAAAATCCTTTTTGCCGGCCGCGCAAAGAACGCCAAGAGCCACGGGCAGGTCAAAGCCCGCGCCCTCCTTTTTTAGGTCCGCCGGAGAAAGGCTTATCAAAACCCTCTCGTCAGGAAAATCATAGCCGGAATTCCTTATCGCGCTTTTCATGCGCTCGCGGCTTTCCTTTACAGCGCCGTCGGCCAAGCCCACCATGTCAATCGCGGGAATGCCGCGCCTGATGTCGACTTCCACAGAAACCATGGAGCCTTCGTATCCAAAAGGACTAAAAGAATAGATTTGCATAAAATTTCACCTCAGCTATAAGGTAGAAATTTTTTTGCGAATTTTCGTTTATTTTTAAAAAATTTTTTATTTTTTTTACAATCGCGGCAAAAGCTCTTCGTTGTAGTAGCGGTCGTCGATTTTGTAGCCGCCGGCGGTTCTGCCCAGCTTTCTGTCGGCCCTTACGTTGGGGCCATGGTAGTCGCTTCCGGCGGTGACAAAAAAGCCCATTTCCTTGGCCATTTTTTCAAGGCGGCGGCAGTCGTTCTCCCTGGCTCCGGGATGCCAAGCCTCAAGGCCCAACACTCCCCGCTCCTTTATTCCGCGCAAGACATCCTCAATCTTTCCCCAGCCCACGTACAGCGAAAGCGGATGCGCAATCACAGGAAGGCCGCCCGAATCCAAAACCGCCTTTACGCCGGCCTCCAATTCCGCCCCCTCAAAGTCGACATAAAAAGGCGTTCCCTTTGAAAGGTACTTGTCAAAAGCCTTTTGCCTGGTTTTTACGATTTTCTTTTGAACCATGTAGGCCGCGATATGGGGCCGGCCCAAGGTGTCCTCGCGGTGGACCAAGCCTTGGCTTTGAAGGAATTCTTGGTAGTCCACCTCCAGCCCGTCATTGGCAAGGGCGGCCAGTATCTTTTTGTTGCGCTCAATGCGGTTGTTCTTTAAGGCGTAAAGGAGGCTTTTCATCGAGGCCGAAATTTCCTTTAGGCCCAAGCCCAGCAAGTGGAATTCCCCTGTCGGCCACTGAATGTTGATCTCTATGCCCGGAACAAAGACGATTCCAGCCTCTTTCGCCGCTTCCGCCGCCTCTTCCAAGCCGTCAACCGTATCGTGGTCGGTAAGCGCCATAACGCTTAGGCCGCTCTCCTTTGCGGCTAAAACAAGCTCGGACGGGCTTTTTTCGCCGTCCGAAGCAGTGGAATGAGTGTGAAGGTCGACCATGGGATTATTTTAGCAAATTTGGGGGGCTTTTTCAATTATTTTGGAAATTTTGTAAAAAAATATAGATTTTTTTTTAATGTTGCGCTATAATATTATAATTAAATTGTAAGATTTATAAATAGGACGAGGAAAAAATGCCCAAGGCGGTCCAATACAACAAAGGCTCCATCATTTACTTTGAAAATGACAAGGACGAAAGAATATTCATTCTCCAAAAAGGCGTGGTGATTCTAACCTCCACGGACACTGACACAGGCACGACAGAAACCCAGCAATTGACAAACGGAGAATTCTTTGGAGTAAAATCCGCGCTTGGCCACTTTCCGCGCGAAGAAACTGCGACAGTCTTGCAAGACGCGGTCGCGGTTTCTATGACCGTTCCAGAATTTGAAAACATCTTTAGCAACAACAAGCAAGTCGTATACAAAATGCTCCGCGTATTCTCCGGCCAGTTGCGCCAGGTTCACAAAAAGACCCAGGCGCTCTTGCAAACCGACAACAACGCAAACCAGCAAGGCGGAATGCTTTCTGTCGCAAAAAGCTTTTTTGACGACCAAAACTACCGCGCCTGCTGCGACGTGTGCATAAAATACTTGACCCACTTTCCCACCGCCTACGACAAGGACCAGGTGGCCAAGCTCTACGCGGACGCAAAATTGCGCCACGACAAGCTTTCGCAAAAAAGAGACCAAGCGCAAGCCGCCGCTCCCGCAAGCTATTCAGGAGCTTTAAAGCAGTTCATGCTTCCGGCCTTTGAGCGCTTCCAAAAAAAGTACGAGCCGGACCAAGTAATCATCAGCGAATTCGAGCCTGGCGACTCCTTCTACTTGATTCAGAGCGGAGAAGTCCAGCTTGTAAAATGCATAAACGGCGTAAAGAAAAACCTTGACATCCTTAAGCCCGGCGAGTTCTTTGGCGAGATGGCCATCTTGGACAACTCTCCCCGCTCGGCCACTTGCATGGCCATCGGACCGGTTGAGTGCTTGGAATTCAACAAGGCAAACTTTGAGGTTTTGGTAACCGGCAACCCGCAAATCGCGATTGTCTTGCTTAAGATTTTCTGCAAGCGCATTTACGACCAAAAGCGACGCCTAAAGATTTTGACAATCAAGGACAACACGGCTCGCATCGCCGACACCTTCTGCATGTTTGACGAGATGAACCCCAGCGCCAAGCCCAACGAAAAGTCTCGCCGCTTTAACTTAACGCAAGCGGACGTTTCAAGCTGGTCAGGCCTTCCCGCCCAAGTCGTGCAAGAAGAAATTCACAAGTACGTTTCAAGCGGCAAATTGCAAATATTCGACAATTACATGGTTGTCACAAACATCAACGATATGAAGCGCATCGTGGAACTTGAGCGCTCAAAGAAAATCGCCCGCAACTAAATCGACGGCAATTAATTGTCGTGATAAGTCGGGTGCTCTTGCTTCCAAGCCTTGCATTTTTCCAACAAGACTTCCTTAACCTTGTCCGTGACCATCGTGTAAATGCGCTCGCGGACTTTTTCGGCGATGTCTTCGTCAAGGCCTTGCTGGCCGTTGGACTTTAGCATTACAAAGACTTGCAAAACTTTTCCGCCATCCAAATCGCGCTGGATCATTAACGTCGCGGGAACCTTAAAGCGCAGGCCCTTGAAAGTCACGGTGATCTCGCCGATGTTCGTGTAAAGCGGAATGTCTGGAAACGTGTAGTTGGGATCGGGAATGAACGAAAAGTGGCTTACCGAAATGTCCGACACTCGGCCTTTGACAACCGTTCCCTGATAGATAAAGTTGGCCGAAGCCGCCGCATCGCAAATCGCGCGCACGTTCTTTCGGCGGCCGCACGCTTGGTTTGCGTACATAACCTTGTCGATAATCTCAAAGTTTTTTTCTTTGTTGTAGGCAAGCTCGATGCAGCCGCACTGGAGGCCCAGATCAAACAAGTAGTATTTTTCCATCGCGGCCTTTTGCTCGTCCGTGCGGCCCTTGGCGTAAAGGACGCCCAGCAAGGCCTTTTCTTGAAATTCTTCCTGGATGTATTTAATGAATTTGCCCCAATCAACTCCAACGTCGCTGTCAACAAAAAAGAAAAGGATTGAATCGGGGCAAGTTTCAATAATGATTTTTACTTGTTCGTAAACCGGATAAAAGCGAAAGTCTTTTATGATGTAGGCTTCATAGCCCCTGGACAAAAAGTCCTCCAAGTAGGACTCCGGCAAAAAGCTGGTGTCCGGGGCGATGAAAAAAGTCTTTCGGCCTTCTATCTCGGTCTTTTGTTCCATTTACATGCCATAGGTAGCGATGAAAACGCCGGCGGCGATCGCGGTTCCGATAACGCCGGAGACGTTGGGGCCCATCGCGTGCATCAAGATGAAGTTTGAAGGATCGTACTCCAAGCCAACCTTGTTCGACACGCGCGCGGCCATCGGAACGGCGGACACTCCGGCAGAACCGATAAGCGGATTGATTTTCTTTTTGAGGAAAAGGTTCATGATCTTTGCCATGATCAATCCGCCGGCTGTGGCTACGCAGAAGGCGACCAAGCCAAGGATGATGATTCCGATTGACTTAGAGTTGATGATCTTTTCGGGGGTCATCTGGCTTCCTACGCCGAGCGAAAGCAAAATAGAAACGATGTTCATAAGCTCGTTTTCCATTGTCTTGGAAAGGCGCTCGACGACGCCGCACTGCTTGACAAAGTTGCCGAATGCCAACATACCGATAAGAGGAGCGGCCGGCGGCAAGAGCAAGATAGTGATTACCAAAAGCATCATCGGGAACAAAACTTTTTCAGTCTTTGAAACCGGGCGCTGCTGCTCCATCTTTATCTTGCGCTCTTTTTCTGTGGTCAAAGCCTTCATGATCGGAGGCTGGATCATCGGAACCAAGGCCATGTAAGAATAGGCCGCCACGGCGATTACCGCCATCATGTGCGGAGCCAATTTTCCAGAAACGTAAATGCTGGTCGGGCCGTCGGCGCCGCCGATAATGGCGATGGCCGAAGCTTCCATCATGTTGTAGTCAACGTTGATTCCAGGAATCATGTTCATAAGGGCAACGCCGAACAAGGTGAAGAAAACGCCAAACTGCGCCGCTCCTCCAAGGAGCGCCATCTTTGGGTTTGCGATAAGCGGGCCAAAGTCGGTCATCGCTCCGATTCCCATAAAGATAAGCATCGGGAAAAATTCGTTTCCAACGCCCGCGCTGTAAATGATGTGAAGCATTCCGTGCGGCGCCTCTCCCATTCCCGCTCCGGGAATGTTTACCAAAATCGTTCCAAAGCCGATCGGGATCAAAAGCAAAGGCTCAAAGCCCTTTCCGACCGCCAAGTAAACGATAAGGAATCCGATTGCGATCATAAAAAGCTTTTGCCAGCCGGGAACAATCGTGTCTGCGAAGGGATCGACGGCCTCGGCTTTGGCTTCGGCGGCCTTCTCCGCTTTTTCGGCGGCGACTTCCGCGGCTGTGGGCGTGTGGATGATTTTGTAAATGCCAGTGTTCTTCCAAATGTTCATAAGGAAGGCGTTTACGCTGATATTGGGAACGTTTTCCGAACCCTTGATGACGCGCTTGAGGCCCGTTCCTGTTGCGTATGAGGATGTCGCCGCCCCTTCGCTTTGGGCCTTGACAACAGGCTTTACAAAGAAGGATACGGCCATCGCGACGAACATAATCGCGAACGTTGCCTTTATAATTTGCGCTTTGTTTTTAGTCATTTCCATTTTGCAAGTCCTTACTTTATCTCGGCGATGGCCTGGCCGGCGCTGATTTGGCTTCCAGTGGCCGCCAAGAAGTGAACGCTTCCGGCTGTTCCGGCCTTGATTTCCAATTCCATCTTCATAGACTCGACGATGATAATCGTCGTGTCGGCTTTTACGGCGCTGCCTTCGGCTACGGCGTACTTAAGCAAGGTTCCGGCTACGGGAGCGTTGACAGGCTTTCCGCCGGCTGGAGCGGTAGGGGCCGCGGGAGCGGCGGCGGGCGCCGGGGCTGCAGGAGCTGCGGCAGGCGCCGGAGCGGCAACTGCGACTCCGCCCAAAGTGGCCAAAACCTGTCCGGCCTGGATTTGCGTTCCGGGCTGGACGACAAAATTGATCGTTCCGCTTTCGGGAGCCTTTACCTCAAGCTCCATCTTCATTGACTCAATCATGATTACGGTGTCGCCCTTCTTTACGGCGGAACCGGCGGCGGCCACGTGGCGGAGCAATGTTCCGGCTACGGGAGCCTTTAATTCAACTCCGCCTGTGACTGTAGCGGCAGGAGCGGCGGCCGCGGCGGGCGCGGAACCGGCGGCGCCAAAGCTTACGTTGTAAGGAGTTCCGTTTACTGTTACGCTAGATCCGTTGGCGCTAACGTTGTAGGCTGTTCCGTTTACTGTGACTGTCCAAGGTCCGTTAGAGGGAGCGGCGGCCGCGGCTTCGGGCTTTTTGCCGAATGTCTTTTCGGCGTCAACCGGTCCGTTGGCGCGCTCTTTGAAGAACTTGGGCGCTACGTTGGGGAACATCGCGTATGTGAGAGCGTCCTCTACCGAGCCGTTTCCTCCGTTCTTCTTTGACTCTTCCATCATTTTGTCCCACTCCGGCGGAATCTCGTCGGCGGGGCGGCAAGTCATAACCTTTTCCATGTTGTTCTGCTGCAAGGCCTTCTGGACCAATTCAGGATTGGCGTCCGTCGGAAGCTTTCCAAAGCGGCCTGTGATGAGGTTGCGGAAGTCCTGGGTCATCGTCTTGTAGCGGCCCATCAAAACGTTCATAACGGCCTGCGTTCCAACGATCTGAGATGTCGGAGTTACAAGCGGAACGTAGCCCGCGTCCTTGTGAACCAAAGGAAGCTCGGCAAGAACTTGGTCCATCTTGTCGGCCGCGTTCTGCTGCTTAAGCTGGCTTTCCAAGTTGGAGAGCATTCCGCCCGGAACCTGAGAAAGCAAAATGCGGGTGTCCGCTCCAAGGAAAGAAGACTCCAAAGAGGCGTAGTGCTTTCTGACCTCGCGGAAGTAGGCCGCGATTTCAAGCAAGGCCTTTGTGTCCAAGCCTGTGTCAAGGTCGGTTCCCTTAAGCATCTCTACGATTGTCTCTGTCGGAGAGTGGCTCGTTCCCATTGACATTGAAGAAATCGCCGTGTCCAAAACGTCGGCGCCGGCTTCCGCTCCCTTAAGCAAAGTGGCTACGGAAAGGCCCGTCGTGGCGTGCGTGTGAATTTCAACAGGAAGGTCAACCTTGGCCTTGATCGCCTTTACCAAGTCGTAGGCGGCGTAAGGCTTGAGCAAGCCCGACATGTCTTTAATGCAGATTGAGTCGGCTCCAAAGTCGGCGTATGTCTTTGCGAGCTCGGCGTATTTTTCGATTGTGTGGAAAGGAGTGACGGCGTAAGAAATGGCCATCTGGACGTGCTTTCCAGTTTTCTTGGCGGCCTTTGTCGCGCATTCCATGTTGCGGGGGTCGTTGCAAGCGTCAAAAATGCGGAAGACGTCGATTCCGTTTTTGGCGGCAGTCTCGACGAACTTTTCAACGACGTCGTCGGCGTAGTGGCGGTAGCCCAAAAGGTTTTGGGCGCGCAAAAGCATCATGATCTTTGAGTTGGGAAGAGCTGCGTGAAGCTTTCTCAAGCGCTCCCAGGGATCTTCGTTCAAAAAGCGGATGCATGAATCGTAAGTGGCTCCGCCCCAACCTTCGATGGCCCAATAGCCGATCTTGTCCATCTTTTCGCAAATCGGAAGCATGTCCGCCGTCGTCATGCGGGTGGCGTGAAGCGACTGGTGCGCGTCGCGGATCGCAAGTTCTGAAATCTGTATTTTCTTAGCCATAATTAATCTCCTATTATGTTTTAGCTATTTTATTCTATAAATTATAAGTTGCCTTTGCTTTTTAGGGCAGCCGCGATTGCCGCGACAACGGCGTTTTGGTCAGCGGCCGAAGCTGCAGACGCCGCGGGAGCGGATGACTGGGCCGGAGCCTTGGGCTCGTCCTTGTCCAACTTTAACGCGTGAAGAATGGCATGCAGCAAGTACATGCACACAATCATGATGATTAGAAAACTAAATACAACGCCCATTCCCAAAAGCGTCAAGATGCCGCTTTGGCCGAGCATTTGCTCAACATTCATAATTCCCCCAAAAAAATCGAAAAATTTGTCGCCGTTATTTTAATGAAAAGCGATTTTTTATTCAATATAGTTCCGAAGAAAAAACGCGGAGAAAACGCTGGAACGGCCGCCGCCCGCTCTTGACATTTTTACAAAATATGTCATAATACAAAGCATATCAATTTTCCAGAGGTTTTTATGGAATACAATGTTGAAAAACAGCACGCAAAAGGAAAGCTTCACGCGATTGAGCGCATCAACGCTCTTTGCGACAAAGACACATTCAAGGAAATCTATTCTGGAGTAAGGCACAACTGCTCCAGCTTTGGCATGGAAAAGAAAGACATTCCGTACGACGGCGTAATCACAGGCTTTGGCAAAATCAACGGCCGCAAGGTCGCCGTTTACGCCCAGGACTTTACGGTTCAGGGCGGCTCTCTTGGCCTTATGCACGGAGAAAAAATCGCGGAAATTATCGACTTGGCCATCAAGGCCCGCTGCCCCGTCATCGGAATCAACGATTCGGGCGGAGCGAGAATTCAGGAAGGCGTTGACGCCTTGTGCGGATACGGCGACTTGTTCTACCAAAACGTCCGCGCTTCGGGAAGCGTTCCTCAGATTTCTATCGTTGCGGGTCCCTGCGCCGGCGGAGCGGTTTACTCGCCGGGACTCACCGACTTTATCTTTGCCGTCGACAAAATCAGCCAGCTTTTCATCACAGGCCCCAAGGTCGTAAAGAGCGTAATGTTCATGGACATCAGCGCCGAGGACTTGGGCGGAGCGGCGATCCACTCGCAAAAGTCAGGCGTCGCCCACTTTAGAGCCGAAGACGAAAAGACTTGCTACGAACAAGTCCGAAAATTGCTTGACTACATTCCCCACTACTACGGCGACGAAATCGTACAGGCCGCCAAATTCCATTACGACGAGCGCAAAAAGGAAAAGGACATCGAAACAATCTTGCCCGAAAATCCCCGCGCCGGCTACGACATCCGCAAGGTTATCGAAGACGTCACCGACGACGACAGCTTCTTTGAGGTTTCAAAAGAGTTCGCGATCAACTGCGTCGTAGGCTTTGCAAAAGTCGAAGGCCGCTCTGTCGGAATCATCGCCAACAACCCGAGCGGAATCGGCGGCGTTCTTGACTGCGACGCTTCCGACAAAATCGCGCGCCACGTCCGCTACTGCGATTCCTTTAACATTCCGCTTTTGACATTCGTTGACGTTCCAGGCTTTATCCCCGGACCGCAAGAAGAGCAAAAGGGAATCATCCGCCACGGAGCCAAGGTCATCTACGCCTACTCCGAGGCCAGCGTTCCCAAAATCACCGTAATCACGCGCAAAGCCTACGGCGGAGCCTACATCGCGATGTGCTCAAAGCACTTGGGAGCGGACTTTGTCTACGCTTGGCCCAAGGCCGAGATTGCCGTTATGGGAGCGGAAGGCGCGATCGGAATTTTGTACGCCAAGGAATTGGCCGACCCGTCAAAGGCGGCGGAAGTGGCCCAAAAGAGCGAGGAATACAAGACAGAGATTATGACTCCGAAAATCGCGGCCAAGCGCGGCTACGTAAGCGAAGTCATCGAGCCCAAAGAGACTCGAGAGCGCGTCGCGTCAAGCCTTGAGTTCTTGCTTGAAAAGAAGGCCTTTGACACTGTTTGCAAAAAGCACGGCAACACGCCGCTATAAAATGGTAAAAAAAACACGGACCCTATAGGCGGGTCCCAGCGACGAAAAAAAGCCTTAGGTGCCCCCCGTCCTCCGCTTGCGGCTTGCTGCCTGCGGCCAAGCCTCTTCGCTGACGGGGCCCCACCAAGGCTCTTTTTTCTGCGTCCCACCCCTTCTTGTCCGTGTTTTTTTTTCAATTTAATTCGACAAAAAGCGAGTTGTTAGCGAAGAAGTATTTTTCATACGCGTCGATCACGTCTTGGACTGTGGCGGCGCGTATTTTTTTTGTCCGTTCGATAAAAGACGCGGCGTTGTTTTGGTAGACAAGGCCCGAAGCGATTTGGTCCAGCGTGGCGCCGGCGTTGTGGGAGGAACCTACAACTCGCGAAACGTAAATGTTTTTGTAAACGTCAAGAACGCCGGCCAGCTCGTCGTAGCCGGGAAACATGTCCATCGCCGCGGCCAAGCTTTCTTTGAGATTTGCCTCGGACTTTTGGCCGCCCATAATTATAAGAGCCGCGCTTTGCTTTGCGTTAAGAACTGCGGTGCCGGCGTAGGACGCGATTTTTTTTGCCTCGACCAGTTCGCGGCGCAAAACGGAGTCCAAGGCCAGCGTTGCAAGGGCAAAGGCCTCGTAGTCGGAGTCTGAACGGCTTGGGGCCGCGACGCAAAGCGCGGCGTAGTAATCGTTGGTGGCAAAGTCCGACTTTATGGACAAATCTTTTTTGTTGGCAAGGTTTAGGGCGGCAATGTTGGGCGCCGACCAAGACTCGGCCTTTATCGTTCCAAAAAGGCCTTCAAGTTTTTCAAGCAAGGCGGCCGAACGTTCCTCAAACAAAAGCGAGTCCGATTTCTTTTGCCGCTTGCCTTTTGTTCCGACAGGCTCCTTGTAAGAAAAATTTCCCGCGGCGATGATTTGAATCCTTGAGGCATTTAAAAGCGCGGCCAAGTTTTTTTCTATGTCGTATTCCGAGACGCGGCTTGTCTTTTTGTAGTAATAGCCTTCTAGATAAGGGCTTCCAAAAAAGATTTGCTTTTTTAAGCTTTCCAAAAGTTGATAGCGGGCGCTTTCGCTTTTGTCCAAGGCTTCGGCGGAGGCCGCGGCTTCTTTTTTTAGATAGTCTTGGTGGTTGTACGTGGGCTCAAGCAAAGAGGCTGCAAAGGCGTCAAGGCTATTAAAAAAATCAGGCGCGCCGGAGTTAAAGCCGTAGTAACTGTAATCAGAAAGGCAGGCCGACACAGGAAAGTACAAGCCGCGGGCCGAAAGCTCTTTTACGCTGGGGTTGCAGTCGCTAAGCAAGTCAAAGGTCAATTGGTCAAGGCCCGACTTGTTTTTTGGACAAACTGACGCTCCGCCCATAAATAAAATTCTAATTTCAAGATTTTTTTCAAAGGGAATGTTTTTTAAGACAACCGGAATGCCGTTTGAAAGCTGGGCCTCCTTAAATTGCGGAAGGTTATCCTCGTAAAAGAAACTTTCGTCTTGCGCCGCCCGTTTGTTTGACGCACAAGAAAAAAGCGCCGCAGCAAAGAGAACAAAAACTATAAAAGCAAGGTTCCAAAACAGGCGCCGCAATTCCGTTCCCCTAGCCTACAAATCGATTTCCATCAAAAGCGGAGCGTGGTCTGGCCGCGCGCCGGAATCCATAATCTCGGAGCGGCTTACTTTGTCCGCGATCCGCTGGCTTGTCAAAAAGTAGTCGATGCGCCAGCCCGCGTTGTTGGCCTTTGCGGTTGTTATTCGCTGCGACCACCAGGAATAGGCGCCCTTTACGTCTCCGTGAATTTTTCTAAAAGTGTCGACAAAGCCGCGGCCCAAAAGTTCGGTAAAGTCCGCGCGCTCCTCGTCGGTAAAGCCGGCCGAAAAATGGTTTGAGTCGGGATTGGCCAAGTCGATTTCCGTATGGGCCACGTTAAAGTCGCCGCAAGCGATGACGGGCTTTTTTTCGTCAAGCGAGCAAAGGTAGTCGGCGTATTTTTTGTCCCAAACCTGGCGCTCGCTAAGGCGCTTTAGGCCGTCGCCGCTATTGGGCGTATATACTTGGACAAAGCAAAAGTTTTGGGCTTCCAGCGTGATTAGGCGGCCCTCGCTGTCCATCGTGTCCGGAGCGCCGATTTTGGGAAAGTCCGCTTGGACGGCTAGGCCTTTTTTGTAAAGTGAAATCGTTCCCGCGTAGCCTTTTTTTGCCGGCGGAACGGAAGACACAAGCGCATAATCGTAGTCAGGAAAAAAGGCGGCCAAAGCGCTTTTATGGGCAGGCAAAAGGCCCGCCTCGCCCAGTTTTGTCTCTTGAATGGCGATAAAATCGGGCTTTTGGGCGGCTATTTTTTTTAGGACTTCGCGCGACTGGTCCGAGCGAGGCGAAGTCCCCGTAAGCGCCGCGTTCAACGAATCTATGTTCCAAGAAATGAATTTCATGTAGACATTATAACGAAAATTTTGCTCATATGCAAGGAAAGGCAAAATGGTGACAAAAATAATAAAAACGGGCTTAAAAGGCGGGTCCCAGCGACGAAAAAAAGTCTTGGAGCCTCCCGTCACCGCTTCGCGGCTTGATGCCTTCGACCAAGCCGCTTGCTGACAGGTCCTTCCAAGACTTTTTTTCTGCGTCCCGCCCCTTCTTGCCCGTTTTTTTATAACTATGATCTTTTTGTTGTAACTTTTTAACAGGAGCGGAGTTTATTTAGTGAACGCGGCGCAAAAACGGCGCGCTCACGCGGCCCAAAAGGCCGCATCCTCCTCTCCTTTTTTTACCGTTTCGTTCGTTGAACGAAACGGTTTTTTTTATTGGTTCAACGCTGACACAACAGCTGCAATTCCGGCGCGGCCGACGTTGCTGGAGCGGCCTACGCCCCAAACCTGGGTTCCGTCCTCTTTAGTGATTTGGACGTAGCCCATGGCCTTGGCGTCGTTTCCGCTTCCGATGCTGTGCTCGTGGAAGCTTGTGATGTTGAACTTGGGCGCGGGCGTTTGCTTCATAGCGTTTACAAAGGCGTCAAGCGGGCCGTTTCCTTGGGCGCTGATCTTGTACTTTTGGCCCTGGTAAACGATGTCGGCGTTGCACAAAACGCGCTCCTCGCTTTCCGCCCCGGTCGCGCCCTCCAAGTGGGTTTCGACCAATTCCTCGATTTTGAGCGGGCTTGTAAGGCCGATCCATTTCTTTTCAAAGATTTCCTTAATCTCTTGGGGCTTAAGCTCGCGCTGGGCCTTGTCGGCCGCGTCCTTGACTGCCGCTCCGATGACAGGATGCATCGCCTTGGGCGGCTGGATTCCAAAGTCGCTTTCCAAGATAAAGGCCGCTCCGCCCTTTCCGCTCTGCGAATTGATGCGGATGATTCCTTCGTACTGGCGGCCGATGTCGTGCGGGTCGATGGGCAAATACGGAACGTCCCAAACGGCGTTGTCGGCCATCGACGCGCGGGCGGCCATTCCCTTGCGGATCGCGTCTTGGTGGCTTCCGCTAAAGGCTGTGTAAACAAGCTCGCCGGAGTAAGGCGTGCGCGGATGGATTTCCATGTCGGTAAGGCGCTTGTAGGCGTCTGCCAAGGCGGGAATGTTGGTCAAATCCAATTGCGGGTCAACGCCGTGGCTGTACATGTTGAGCGCCACGACCACGACGTCAAGGTTTCCTGTGCGCTCGCCGTTACCGAAAAGCGTTCCTTCAACGCGGTCCGCTCCGGCAAGCAAGCCCATTTCGCAAGTGGCAACGCCTTCGCCGCGGTCGTTGTGGGGGTGCAAGCTTACGATGACGTTTTCGCGGCCGCTTATGTTCTTGCAAAAATATTCGATTTGGTCGGCGAATGTGTTTGGAAGAGCGCACTCAACCGTCGTCGGAAGGTTTATGATGATTTTGTTGTCGGGCGTCGGGCCCCACTCGTTCTTTACCGCTTCGCAAACTTCGACGGCGTATTCGATTTCGGTGTTTGAAAAGCTTTCGGGCGAGTACTCAAGCTGGATCTTTATTCCGTCGGCGTACTTCATGCAGTCCTTGATGCACTTTACGCCGTCAACCGCGATTTGCTTGATTTCATCCTTGCTCTTGTTGAACGTATACTTGCGCTGGGCCGGAGACGTTGAGTTGTAGATGTGGAAGATCGCCTTGGGAAGGCCCTTAATGGCCTCAAAGGTTTTCTTTACCAAGTGCTCGCGCGCCTGGCACAAAACTTGTATCGTAACGTCGTCGGGAACGCGCTTTTCTTCGATAAGGCGGCGCATAAAATTAAATTCTGTGTCGCTGGAAGACGGAAAGCCGACTTCGATTTCTTTGAATCCAACCTTTACTAGCAAGTCAAAAAATTCAAGCTTTTGCTCGATTCCCATCGGGTTGATCAACGCTTGGTTTCCGTCGCGCAAGTCAACCGAGCACCAAATCGGAGCCTTGGTGATCGCCGCGTCCGGCCACTTTCTGTCTTTAATGTTCACTTTTGGATAGGGAACATACTTGCCTTTTGAATCCATATTTTACTCCTACGAGCGGTCAAGGCGCGCTGGCGCTTAAAGCCTTGACTCGCTCGTTTTGAGGCACGATAAAAATTATCGCGCCTCAATAAAAAAAATGACCGGCAACAAGCGCCGGCCTTTGCAATCTGCAAAATAATTTAACGGCGCCTCTATTTCTGGCTATGCAAGAGAAGTCCTTTCAATAGTAGAAGCGCTGTCAATTTCATTCTAAAACCTCGGCTTTCTTGGAGCGCGCTCTTCGGCGACGTTAACGCGAATGCGGCGTCCTTCAAACTCTTTTCCATTCCATTCTTCAATGGCCTTGTCGGCGGCGGCTTCGTCAGCCAACTCAACAAAACCAAAACCTTTTGACTGGCCAGTCGCGCGGTCTTTAATCACAACTGCAGAAACCACTTCTCCAAACTGAGCGAACAAACCGTTCAGCGACTCTTCTGTTGTAGAATAACTTAAGTTTCCTACATAAAGCTTTTTAGCCATTCAATGCCTTCTTGATTTTTATATTAGCGCTAAAAACAATTTTGGTCAACAACCGCTCGACGCGGCTATCGCATTTTCTTTTCGGGGTTGGCCTCGTAGTAGCGCTTTTTGTCCTCGTACATGTTTTCGTCGGCCTTGCGCAAGGCGACGCGTATGTCTTTTTTGCTTGCCTGCACGCTGGATCCAAGCGCGAACGAAACATCGTCGGTCTTTGCCGCCTGTTCCCTAACCGCCTGCGTTTTTTTGTCCAAATCGCCTTCGCTTGCGCCAAGCATGATTATGGAGAACTCGTCGCCGCCAGCCCTATAGACGTTTTCCTTTCCGAATATGCCAGTCAAAATATTGGCCGCTTTCTTTAAAAGCTCGTCGCCGGCGACATGGCCCTGCTGGTCGTTCATAGTCTTAAGGCCGTTAAGGTCGGCAAAGACGACTCCGACCGACTGGCCGTCCAAGCTTTCGTCTTTTGAAAGCTTGTCAACCAAGATGTTCATTTCGTTGCGGTTCAAAACGCCTGTCAGCATGTCCTTTGAGCTTAAAATCTTAAGGCGGTCCAAAAGCAAGTGGCTTCCCAATTCGGAGCCGAGAATGAATGTCGTAAGCTCCAATGTTTCCTTAATCTTGACCGCGTTTCCGGCGTTAAAATTCAAGGCCCAAATGTAGCCCAGCAATTGTCCGCGCGACTTAAGCGGGAACAAGACGATGCGGTTGGCGCCGGCGGACTTTAGCGACTCGTGCCAAACGGGATTTCGCTCGCGCACAACGTCCATGTCCTGCTCGTTCTTCACGATAAGGCAGTTGCTGCCGGCGATCGTTCCTTCCCAGCTTTCCGCGATTGAATAAAAGTTTTCGTCGATATAGCGTTCCATCGGCAAAAGCTTTGAGCCTTCGGCAAAGGACTCGCACAAAACTTCGCAAGTTCTTTCGGAAGGATTCATCGTAAGAACGCAGCAATGCTCCGCTCCGCAAAGCTCTCGGATGTCCTTTATAACGTCGGCCATCGCCTTTGTAAAGTCAGTCGCTCCGCGGAGCTTAATGCAAGTTTCAAGCACGGCGCTTGCCATGTCGCCCGAAATGTTTGAAAGGCGGCCGGCCTGCGGCTCAAAATTTATTTCCATTATGTAAAGGCAGTGGCAAAGGTTTCCGATGTCCGGCTCGACCGGCAAAAAGGTCATGTTGAACCAAAGGTCAAAGCGGTCGGGATGCGCGTATGAATGGAGGCATTTTTTGTTCACGGCGGAACGGTAGCAAAAGTCCTCAAAGTTAAGGTCGCGGGTAAGGTATGTCGTGTATTCGGCGTTGGGAGTGAATTTGTCGGTGAGCATTTCGCTGCCGGGAGCGGGTTTTTCGATGGAATCAATGTAAGCCTTGTTTCCGGTCACAATCCTAATCTTTCCGGCGCGGCCGCCTTCTAGCCTTTCGACCGAGACCACGCAGGCCATCGCTCCAATTCCGTCAACTAGCTTTTGAAAATCCATCGCCCTCTCCTTCAGCCCGCTCTATGCGACGCTATTCTAGGTCGCCAAGCGAATAAATCCTTCCTTTTTGAATTTTACCACATTTTAGGGCGTTGTCAAGAGAAACAAGAGCGCGGACGGCTCCGATGGCAAAGCCTTGGCGGCCGCGGGCGCGGTGGGTGATTTCTATAGTGTCCGCCGGGCTGTCAAAGAAAACCGTGTGGGTTCCGGGAATCGCTCCGCATCTTGTGGAGGAAACGTGCAGTTCCGAAGCGTCCGGCTTTTGGTGGAAGGCGTCGACGACCATTTTTGTCTTGTTGGGATTGTTGGCCATAACGCGGCGCGCGATTTCCAAAGCGGTTCCGCTGGGGCTGTCGGCCTTTTGGTTGTGGTGGGCTTCCCATATCGCGGTGTCGTACTCGCTGTAGGAGTTCATAAGCTTGACGGCTTCTTCGATGATTTTATAAAAAACGTTTACGCCAGTAGAAAAGTTTGAGGAGCGGACAAGGGTTCCTCCGTTGGCGGCGCAAAGCTCTCCGATTTCTTTTTCGGCGTCCGCCCAGCCGGTAGTTCCGACTACAAGCGGAAGTCCAAGCGGCACAAGCGCCTTGAGGTTTTGGACAACGGCCGACGGATGGGTGAACTCTATCACGCCCTCCGCTCCGCTGGATTTAACGGCGCGAACCATGTCATCGGCGTTGGAGTTTTTGACATCCGCGTCAGGCGCGAAGGAATCGATTGTGACGCAAACTTCGTGGCCCAACTCAATGGCCGCGTCCTTAATCATGTGTCCCATCTTTCCAAAACCAACCAAAGCGATTTTCATAATTCCTCCAGTACCGCTGTCTTATTTCTCGAAATATGCCGCGTGCAGGGTCTTTACGGCTTGGTCGCGCTGGGCGTCGTCAACTATCATGCTTATGTTGACCTTTGACGCGGCCTGGCTTATCATTTGCGGATTGATTTTTGCCGCGGCCAAGGCAACAAGGCCTGTGGACAAAACGTCGGCCGACTTTGTCGCATCGCAAATTACGGTCACGATGGCCTTTCCGGGACGCGCCTGCACTTGCGCCACGCGGCGGAGGTCTTCAAGCAAGCCGGTAAGATCGGCCTTTGTGTTCACCGTAAGAGAAACGCTCACTTCGCTCGTAGCGATTACGTCAATAGAAACGTTCCACTTTAAGAACTGGTTGAAGATGTGCGCCAAAAAGCCCGCCGCGCCAAGCATTCCCGCGCTGGTGATGTCGATGAGCGTGACGCCCTTAACGGCGGTTATCGCGCAAACTTTTGGAACGGCTCCGCTGTGCTTTTGCACGATGATCGAGCCGGGGCTTTGAATGTTGTATGAATTCTTCACTCGGACAGGAACGCCGGCCTTAAGGCAGGGAACCATAGAGCGCGGGTGCAAGACTTGCGCTCCGAACATCGCGAGTTCCTGCGCCTCTTCGTAGGTTACTTCGGGAACGGTGCGGGCGGCGGCGCAAAGGCGCGGGTCGCTGGTCATGATTCCGTCAACGTCTTTCCAAGTTTGGATTTCGTCGGCCTTCATCGCGCTTCCGATAATCGTCGCGGTAAGATCAGAACCGCCGCGGCCAAGAGTCGTGATGTCGCCCTTTTTGTCTTTTGAAATAAAGCCGGTTACGATCGGGATTTCCTTTGCAGAGCCGTTGGCGTATGAGTCAAGCTCAAGCGGAATGTTTTTCCAAACTTCGTCCAAGAGCTCGGCGGCCATAAAGTTTGAGTCGCTTACGATTCCCAAATCCCAAGCGTCAAAAAAGCGCGCCGGAGTTTTTTCCTTGCTTAAAAAGGCCGCCATCATGCGGACGCTAAGGCGCTCGCCAAACGAAACCAAGTAGTCGCGCGTGCGCTTGGTAAGTTCCTTAATCATCGAGATGCCGGTCAAAAGCTGCTTGAGCTCTT